>Ga0307372_10000026_pt1 | contig 220095 bp, 257 predicted proteins | sample OX1MG_FD_202533 | JGI IMG/M metagenome (GOLD analysis project Ga0307372, IMG submission 202533) | Soil microbial communities from Risofladan, Vaasa, Finland - OX-1 | ecosystem: Environmental > Terrestrial > Soil > Coastal area > Acid sulfate soil | place: Finland: Risofladan, Vaasa...
CATGGACTTGGACCCGTTCGGAACTGCAAACCGGCAATCGCATTTGATTCGTGCCTAAGATTCGACTTAATTTTGTTCATTGTGGGATTACAAAATGTTTATGTACTTACCTGGCGCTTTCTGGTTTTTCCAAATGGAACCTTACTTGGGATAGTCCTGTATCACTTTTGATATGTTGCTTGATAAACCACTACAGAACTATCATTTTCTCTTTTTTTACATACGATCTTTCAAGTGCGTTAGTGTCTGCATGTGTTATGTCGAGGCATCGGATAATTTTTCCTGCTCTGTACTGGTTATCAATATCTGACATGCGAGTCTTTTAATGCGGGCAAGCCCATATGGATACCGTAGAGTAGTGTGAGTTTGCACATCTCTGACGCTTTTGCCAGGGAAAGACTGGATTAACTACCCAGCTCTTATCGGAGTACTTTTGACCTTTTCAATTGCTTTTAGTATGATATTTTTTAGATTGTCACGCGTCATGCTTTCCACGTTTCTGCCAAGGCTTGCCTCAATCTGGCAAGTCAATTCCTTTTTGATGTCGCTGAAAATACTTTGTTGCAAGCCATAGTCTGATATCCCTGACTCCTTGACTGTTTGTGCAAATACTTGCTCAATTACATCCCACGCAATTTCTTCCATATTAAAATCCACTATCTATGCAGCATAAACTGATGTCAAATTCATGACAGAATGGACTACAATCATGTCCTGTATTTCATCATGAATCAACTCTTGAAGTTCAGGTCCAGTCATGTTCTCCAGTTTGACAAGTATGTCATACTTACCATGTGTCCTATGAATCTCCTTGACTGTCTTGAGAGTCTGGAGTTTTTCTATTACTAGATCTACTTTTCCAGGCTCACAAATGATGCATGAAAATGACGGACTAGACTTGTCATCAAAATATTCTGCAGTTTGTTGTATCATGTGTTAATGCCTCTGTTGGTATTGTTCACTCATCTCTAATAAAGCGGCGTAATGCGTCATTTACAGCTACAAAAGGGTTTGACCAGTCCTACTTTAGTCATGTTTCCTTAAGTGATACTGTGACGTATGCAAGACAGGTGAATCAAATAGACGAAAATCAGAATCGTTACAAGATAGGAAAACAGATACTAGGAAAACTTAGGTTCTCACCTTCGATTGGTGCACCTGAAATAGAAAAACAATCAGTCTGGAAAAAACAAGTACATGCATCGTTTAGGAAAGTCATTGCTTTTGACCTCTTGTTTTTGGCCCTTGGTGCAATGATTGGAGCAGGAATCATCACTGCAGTTCTAAAATAGAACTCTCTCCTCTTGTTGAGACAAACTATTCCTGTAACCCTGAAAAAAATCTGACATACCACCGTTCTTATTGGTTGGTCTACATATTGCTGTGATAAAAAATGGTTTTACTTGAATCAAACTTGGGTATGAAATGCAGCCGTTGCGGAAAATATTCCATGACGTCTGATGATGTAACAGGGGAGAAATTTTGTAGGGGATGCGGCTCTGTCGTACTTGAACGCATTGAAGACTCGAGAGCAGAGTGGCACTCGTCTTCAAAAGATGAATACGATAATAGGACAAGGACAGGCTCTCCCACCTCACTTGCTATGCATGACATGGGCCTTGCCACCATCATTGGCCGTCAAAATAAAGACTCGTATGGAAAACCACTGTCTTCACTAATGAAGAGTACGATAACTCGTCTACGAGTGTGGGATAGTAGAAGTCAAATGCATGAATCTGCTAGCAGAAATCTTACAGAGGCGTTTGGTGAACTAAAAAGGCTAGCAGACAAGCTTGCACTTCCAGACGCAGTCGTAGAAAAAACTGCGTACATTTACAGAAAAGCATTAGAGAAACATCTTGTAAAGGGAAGATCAATTCCAGTACTTCTTGCAGCCGCATTACACATTGCCTGTAGGGATAGTGGGACACCAAGGACGTTACGTGAAATCGCAGATCAAAACAATGTAAAAATCAAGTATGCATCAAAGTGCTATAGGCTACTTTTACAGGAACTTGATTTACGAATGCCTGTTGTAAATCCAGTACAATGTATCTCCAGAATAGCAAGCAAGGTAGGTCTTAAAGAAAAAACAAAACGTGGCGCTATTGCAATTCTTGAAGATGCAGTCAGTAAAGATGTCACATCTGGAAAAAACCCAATGGCGCTTGCTGCAGCTGCATTGTATCTTTCATGTGTAATAAATGGAGACCAAGTCTCTCAAAAAGTGATTGCACTTGCAGCAGGAGTGACCGAAGTGACTATACGAAACAGGTACAAAGGGCTGGGGAAAACACTCGACTTGGATTTGAGTGGGCACCATAACTCTAACATTATGCCTGATTATGCAAAATAACTAACGCCAAAATCACTGATTTTCATTAAATCGCCTAAAATCATTTTTTATTATTAAATTCTGCGTCCTCATAAAATCATGTTTTGATAAATATCTCCTTAAGTAAGATAAGAGCGTGTAATTATCATCAAGTGTTATGTCAACAACTGGATCATGTAAAAAGTGTGGGTACCAAGCAAAACCAAGAAAAGATTATCATGCTGGAATGGATATCATTACTTGCCCAAAATGCAGTACTGAATTAGCTTAAAGGCTCGATGATGTGTTTACATCTGCAAACGAGTCTAAGGGTGCCATTCTTAAGTAGTATCATGCTGTACACGTATCGAAGCTAAAAATGATCAAGAAATTCTTTAAAACCATGTGGCAATCAAAAGGCGCCGAATCTAAAGAAGAACATAAAGCAGAACGGGAAGAAATGAACGAAGAGACCCATGAGCTAGAACAAGTCGAACAAGATGCACAAGAAGAGATTAGGGAAACAGAAAATGAAGAATAATTTTGCTCTGGTGCCATCACTGCCTCACTTAGGGTGCTGACCGTTCATGGACGGGTACGGTTCTTGGAGACAAGGCATGTGCTCTGATTGTAAACGGGTAAATTGCAAACAAGGATGCAACTGTGATTGCCACTGGGACAGAAATAGATAGATTTGAGTGCCATTTCATAAATGTGGTGTCATATGGAAAAAATACGAGTCAAGTCTGGCACTCTACGAACTATCGGTTATGATGAACCGGAACAAATACTGGAAATAGACTTTCAACATGGTGGAACTTATCGGTATTTTGGAGTGCCAAAACAAATCTATGACAAGCTGATAAAGTCTGAATCATCTTATGGGAAATATCATGACCGGTATATCAAGAACAGGTATAGACACGAGAAAATTGCATGAATGACTTGGATTCTGGTACAAATGGAACCTGAAATAAAACTATGAACAGACCTAATCTGATATCTAAACTAGGATGAATCCCGTAGCACTCACTAAAATCTCTCCTGTAACTTGAAATTCACTGATTTCAAAGGCAAACAAATGCATCTTGTTTTCTAGTTACAGGTAATGACATTTACATGAAAAATCCCGGCATAGTATACTGTGATAATAATTCACTAATTGGAGAGAACATAATGAAACTGTTTCTACTAGATGATAATGAAAACATAACAAACATGCTAGGAAATTTCTTTTCCTAGCCTATTACGATGTGATTGAAAAATGCCTAGTCTAACTTCGGGTCTCTAGTAGTTTTCTGATTGTTTTTAATTCATGCATTCGCTTTGCGTCCATTTTTGGGTAAGACATTTTGAGTTCTTTTAGCGTATCAAGAACAATCTGGGAAATGATCAGGTGAGTGTTCTCCTTGTCATCTGCTGGGATCACATACCATGGTGCATTAGGGATGCTTGTCGCAGTTAGGCAGTCCTCATATGCCTTCATGTATTGCTTCCAGAATTTTCTTTCCTTCATGTCTGCAGTGCTGAATTTCCAGTTCTTTTTTGGGTCGTCAATACGTTTGAGAAAACGTTTTCGTTGTTCTTCCTTTGAAATGTGAAGAAAGAACTTGAGGATTCGGGTTCCGTTGCGGTATAGGTGATTTTCCAGATCTACAATTGAATGATATCGTCCCTGCCAAACAGTTTTACTGTTGGATTCATCCACAACTCTTTCACTGTCAAGAATATCTGGATGTACGCGAACAATCAGTACTTCCTCATAATGAGAACGATTGAAGATGCCGATTTTTCCCCGTTCAGGCAGACAACGAATTTCACGCCATAGAAAATCATGTTCGAGCTCATTTGCACTAGGATGCTTAAAACTAAAGACTTGACAGCCTTGTGGGTTTATACCGGACATGACATGTTTAATGGAGCTGTCTTTTCCTGCAGCGTCCATGGATTGGAAGATCAGCAATATGGAATATCGGTTGTATGCATAGAGAAGATTTTGTAATGATCTTAATTCCTGTATATGTTCACCGAGTATCTGTTTGTATTGATCCTTTGATTTGTAAACAGGCTTTACCACCGTAGGCCATTTGTTGAGTTTGACTTTTTCTCCTGGCTTCACACAAAAGTCCTTGGAATTTATTTTCATCCATTTATCTGTGTACTGAGAACTTCTTATTCTTACTGTTTTACATTGATGTGCCAACTGCAGATTTAGAGGACTGTGGAAAGGATCACTGCAATAAATTCAAAGAATATGAATATTGGGATGGACATTAGGTTATGATTACATACTGACTGACAATAAAAAAGGAAAGCCCCCCACTTACGCACAAAAACGGTGTACTAACTATCGTTATGACGGAATGGTGATTTGTTGGAGATTGTTTAAGATCATAATGTGCATAATGATTTTTTATGACAGAGAAAGGCGGAACAAATCACTACAACATAAAAATTCTCAAAGGTTACGGATTCTCAATCAAGGTAAAAGATTCTAAAATCATTCTAAAGAATTGTTCTGATCCGTTCAAAGAACCCGAAGTCGAGGAATGGTTTGTCAAAAATATGCCTTATGAGAAAATTATAATGTCAGGAAAAGGTTACATCTCTACTGAGGCACTATCCTTACTTTCTGCACACAATAGGAATCTTATCCTAGTTGATACATACGGAAGGGCTACAACGTATCTTAATCCCGTAACTGAATCTCTTACAAATACACGATACAGAATTGGTCAGTATGATACATTTAGGGATAAAGAAAAAAGTGAATATCTGTCAAGGCAGATTGTAAAAGCAAAACTTGATTCCCAAATTAATTTTCTAAAATCAACAAACAAGCCTGAACTAAATGAAGGGATATCACAGATTGTATCCATTAGAAATCGGATTGACAACAACTCGAATATGATTACAACGGAAAACAGGGTTTCCAAAATTTATTTCAGGGAATATCAAAAGTTAATTCCTGAGAGATACGAATTTACTTCACGAAATCAATCTTTTATTTCCCAAACAAAAAGTAATGCAACAGATGTCATCAATGCTTTACTGAATTATGGCTATACTGTCCTAGCTGGTGAGATTTCAAAGTTCGTCAACGGAATTGGATTAGATGGCTATTATGGATTTTATCATATGACACATTCAGGGTTTCAACCGCTAGTCTATGACATGATAGAGCCGTTTAGATGGCTAGCAGAATATTCAGTTTGGAAGATAGCAGAAGATCATCACAAAGGATTGAGAATAGACAGAAATTCCTATGGCAGAACTAGGGAAGGTTCTATTGTCATGGATTATTCCTTGATTAGACGCTTCTTGGAAAGGTTGGAGAGGACATTTCAGATGGAAAGACGGTATAGTTTCAAGCATGGAATGAAAACCAATGACGGATTGAAATCATGTCAGGAAATTACAATAGGAAAGATTGCAGTATCCAATTTAGCAGATTTCTGCATTGGGAAGAAATCTACTTTTGAGATCTAATCAAAAGTTTGGATGGATTTTACTATTTACATATTAAATATTCTGAAATCAAGTTCTGTTAAGTTATTGAAGGTTGTTACTCTAAAATTCTAAGTGTTAACTTTTGGAGGTTATTTCTTCTTTATTGCAGATAGAACTACTGCTATAGCTCCTGCAACTATTATTGCACTCAATATGATTTTTAGAAACTTCATGGCATCACCCTCATAACCACACGCTTCAAGAACCGCTACAACGACCAAATCAATCTCTGTTGAGAGCAATTCGCCTTTTAGTAGGGATGTTGCTTCTTCAATTATCGAAGAGGTAACATCTTTTTCTTTGCCTTCGGCATATTGTTTTAGGAATGGACAAATGAGTTTGTTAAACAATGGATCATTCCTAAATTCTGCAACAAGCCCAGTTTTGCCTTTATGGTTAACATATTTTTTCATACTATAATGAGGATGTACTAAGCTCCATTCTGAGCATTTGTTTCTGAAATAATCACAACATTCGGGATAGCTCATAGTTATTCACTAAAACTCTGGTAATTCACCTAGATTATCTCTAGTTGTCCTATCTGCCAAGGTTTTGATGTACTCTATTCCATTGACTGGGTCTATGATTATGCGTTGACCGAGCTTCCTTTTTCCGTCATTGGAGTAAATAGTCGCATAAGTATATCTTGATTTTATATTAGATACGACAGTTTGCCTTGATACTACTTGACCTATTCCTACGGAGGTATCAGAATCTACGTGCTGTTGTACCTGAATGATATGAGTATGATCAGAGTTGTATCTTACCGCAGAAATTAGAAAGTTAGCCCATTGTGCCATATCCCGTATGTCTCGCACAATTATTTATCATGGATCTTATGTTTTCAGCTGATTGTAGGTTAGATAATTTAAGCTGAATATGGTTTTATTAAAAAGCAGTTTTTAGGAACAAAATATACTAATTATTCAAATTATTGAATAAGAAAATTAATTTTTATAAAAATAATTAGTGTGATATTTTCTTACCTGTGAATGGATAACTCTCTTTACTTGTGAGTTCCCATATAGCTAAAGCCAACAAGTCTTTATGCTCTTTTCTTATGGATGTCCAACCTTTTGTTGCAGATACAGTATCAAATAATGATTTTGTCTCCTTAAGAGATATTTGGAACAATCCATTATTTGGATCTGGTTTTACTGCACAATAAGTCAAACATGATCCTATTACATGACATAACAATCTAGTAATTTGCCCCATCTCTCCCATTCCAAACAAAGCATACGGAGTCTTTTCTTTTTGTAATGCTTGTGTAGCTTTGAAGATCTCAATCAAGTCTTGTTCTGTATGTGGTGTGTATACCATCTTTGCTAAATCAGCACCAGTTTCACAAATCTCTTTGTAGGTATCTATCATTTCTTCTGCTTTTGGAGTTTTTTGGAAATCATGATAAGAACAGATTACACTTACATGTTTAGCATGTGCCGATTCAATTATTTCATTTCTACTGTTTGGTTCTGCATGTAATTCAATATCAACAAAAGCTGGTTTAGCTTCTATTGCAGAATGTAACAAAGAAATTCTTAATGGTTCTGAACCTTTGAAAGTTCCTCTGGCTTCTTTGTTACGATTAGTAACAATTAATGGTATTGGGGATTCAGAAATAATTTCTTTAATATTCTCTGGACTTGGATTTTTTAGAAAATCAATTCTAAGTTCTGCAAAATCAGATCCACCTTTCACTGCTTGCTTTGCAGTAGAAATGAAACTTCTTTTATTATCTGCTGTAATAGATGTGCAAATAAATGGTCTTTTTTGCATCTGTTTTACAATATTTTTATAATTATTGATCATATCACTCGACCGTACTCTTCACATCTAGGCGGGCAATATTTAAATCATGAGTGGGAATCATACATGAATCTCTTGTTTCCATACTAAAAGACATTAGAGTCAAGAATAGCGGATTTAACAGATAAGTCAAAGTTACGTTGTTTTGAACGAACAACGAAATAGGTAAAGAATTAGATGTATATAATAAGTTTGGAGGGTATCAATATTGAGTATGTATGGAGCATATACACTACATTGTTTTTGTATCTCTTTTTGATGCAAGTTTTATCAACGTCTCAATCTTGTTGTCTCCAAGATCCAAATCGATCCCCGCTCTTACTGCTGGCGTAGTTGCTAAAGATCCATGTTCTCTCACGAAATTGTAGTGAATTCTATAAGCATCGATCAGTCGTTGTGCGGACTCTCTATGATCCATTCCTCTCATTACTTTTTCTCTATCTCGGAATATTCCATTCAATCTTTCTACTGTTTGGTTTAATCCCTGATGTCTCACACTAACTGATCTGATATTCTGAACTCTCTTTCCTTCTATCTCATAGTATTCCTTCCAGTAAGCCTCATTGTATGAAGGTAATCCATCATGAACTATTGCTAATGGCTTTGGCATCTTGCTCTTTGCATCTTGGAATACTGCTCTAGCATCTTCAACTTCTCTTCTTTGAGATACCTTTGAACTAATCCAAAACTTGGTGGTATTATCCATCATGTTCCATAACCATTGGTAGTGTCCTTTTTCGTGGTGTTCTTTTCTGACATGAACCATCATTTCATCAACGTGATAAACACCTGAAACATCTTTTGGAACTAGAGAATCTACAAAAGGTGATACAACTTCACCAAACTTGTGAATCCAATTTAGAATAGCAACATGACTTACTTTTATGCCATGAAATAGAACAATATGTTCCTGTACTTTTCTTAGTGAAATTCCCTTGAAGTATAGATCTAATGCCATAGTGATTATCTTGGAATTTATTTTGTTGTAGGCAAATCCTAAGTTGTCAGACCACTTGTGATTACATTCCTTGCATTTGAATCTCTGAATATCTCCTGATTTGTTATGACTGATTCCTATTTTGATTACATTCAGTGAACCGCATTTGCAGATTAGTTCGCTGTCTGCTTCAAGTTGCTTAACGTCTGTGTTTGCTACTATCTTGTTGCGTAATTCTTTTGAAATTAAAACTGCCTGAATGTGTTTACACTCTACTTTTCTAAAAGTATGATCAGGGCAAGAACAAGTCCAACCTTGTTTGTATTCATGAACTACATATACCAAGAAATCTACTTTTTCGATTTAGCGTTATCTGATGCCTTTGCTCTTTTTTTCGCTTTGTTTGATGTTTTACTCATACCAATTTCTTAATTTTGTATGAACTTAAGGTTAGAGATGAAAAAAAATAGGTTGGAAGATTTATTCATCGTCTGATTCTTCCTCGTCACCTTCTATCTCACAACCATTAGGACATTTCAGATGGGTAGAGGTATGTTTTCAGGCATTGACGGAAACCCTCTGACGGTTTGAAACTATGTCGGGAAATCACTATATCGAAAATAATAGTATCTAATCTTGCAGATTTCTGCATCAACAAGCGACATACTTTTGAGGTGTAAAAAGACAATATGATCTTGTTATGTGATCTTAAGATTTGGCTTAAATTATAGTTTTTGTACCTTAAGCACGGCTATCCCATCCTAATATTTTTTAAACTAATACAAAGTAATCAAAATTAACTTAAGTAGATGTTATAGTTTTATTCACTATGGGTGGATTGGGTAAGTGTCCATGTTGTAAGAAGGAAAAAGACCTAACTGAGCATCATGTCAAAGAAAGAGGCCAAAAGAAAATTATGGTTTGCCTTGATTGTCATAGAGTCATAGAAGAATATCTAAAAATATTGGCAAAACTTGAACCAAATACTAACTGACGAGGTTAACACGGAGAATTACTACGATTCACTTACTCCATATCCTACGGTCTTTCGTCAATTAGCGGAGTGTGGGAATGAGGAATTAATGACAAATGTAGTATAAGACCTGAAAACCGCTTAATTCATTTGAAGTTTATCTCACAATCTCTAAAATCCCTATAAACTAGTTTCAAGATACTAGAAAATATGCCAATAAACATGGATGAATGGAACAAGGGTAGAGACGAGGACACAATGGATTTGAAGATTGAAAAATTTCTTTCATCAAACAAGGGCAAAGCATTTTCACTCAATGAAATAGTCGAAGGCATTTATGGTGATGTAGATTGGGCAAGACTAATGGTATATCTTGTAAGTACACGAGTCATATTGGATAAACTAATCAGAGAGGGAAGCATCAAATCAAAAATTATCCAAAAAGAAATTGGAAAAGATACATACTACACAAAAACTTAATTTTCTATCTTTTTCTACGATCTACTTAAACAATAGTCCATCTAAGAACATCTATTTAATGAAAAAAATACTTCTGCTTACATTATCATGTGTAGTTGGTGGAATCATAATTGGATTATCATTTAATGCATCTGCTCAAGAATCATCTAGCATTCCAAGTTGGATTAAAAATAATGCAAAATGGTGGTCGGAAGGCTCGATAGATGATTCCACCTTCATATCTGGTATCCAATATATGATACAAAATGGCATCATCCAAGTCTCTTCAACTCCGTCAGGTTCTACAACATCACAACAGATACCATCATGGGTGAAAAATAATGCAAAATGGTGGGCTGAGGGTCAGTTATCAGATGATGACTTTATCAAAGCAATTCAATGGCTAGTCGATAATGGTCTTATACAATCATCTACTGCACAGCAATCAATTTCACAGTCAACTACATCTACTAATACTTCATCAAATAATCCCCCCGCTACAACAACTAATCCTACACCACCTAAAACTGCAGTTCATAATCAACTCGCCTCGACATATGCAAGTAGAATGAAACAATATCAAAACGAACCTTCAACACAGCCAATGATTCCATTATCTGCAAATATACCATTATCTGCAAAATTACCAACTGCGCAAGATGTGGCACCTTATGGCTATCAATTAAAAGGACAACCCACCAATTCAGGAGGGTTTGATGAAAATGGAGCCGCAGATTCCATAAGACAAGTTTATGTCAAAACATCAGTTTCACCACAAACCCGTATAATTATTTCAATTGCTACATACGGTGATGCATTGACCACATTAAAAGAACATGATGCGATATATGCTATGCTTGGCAGAGCTGGATATGAAACAACGATCCGTAGTTCATATGCATTTTCGTCATGGGATGGATCAAAGGTATTCTGTAGTACCAAAGGTCAATCAGGTCTTGATGAAGATTCTGTAATGTATGATTTCTGTGTTAGCAACAATACATTATATTTATTCCAGCTTGAAGTTAATTGGAGTGCAGATTCTAAAGCATCATCAGATTCTACTGCAATACAAGCAAATTTCTTTCATGTTGACAAATCTCTTATTCTGGGATAGATCTAAAATTGAAAGCATATTTCCAACAAATTACACCTACATCATAACGCTAGTCAGTACACCGTTTTGTTTGTAAGAGGGGTTTTCTTTTTTTTACTCTTTGTCACTGAACTCGTCTTGACTCAAAATTCTAACATATTCTGTCCCTGCCAAACGACTATCAACGAAGTTGAAGGAGTGCGGAGCGAAGCGGAGACCCTGCAAACAAAACATAGTGAAGTGTGGAGTCATCATCAGATGATGGTATTTTAGATCTTTAATTCATAGAAATTAGATCTTAAATTATATTTAGATCCATCAATGGATCCAAGACATACTGTGGATCTATACACATGGATCTAATCTAGGATCCATGACGAATTAAGTATGGATCCATACAATACGAGCAAGATCTTATTCTAGGCGTTACCGCCACAAAACCGGATCTTCCCGCCTGATTTTTAGGCGCTTTACGCACGGTTTTTTGGATTTATCATACATAATCATGGCGTATTGTCGCATTACCGCTAGATAGCGTCACGTTTTGCGCTAGCGCGGTTCAAAGAACGATGGCTAATGCACTAAGATCCAAAACAATGCATGCGAAGATTCTATTTCATCATCAACTTAGACCAGTTGACCTCTGAAAGAAATTCTTCTATGCGTGTAAATTTGTATATTATAACATCTGGCAAGAGCCACATAAGTAAAATTAAACGCCAATTAGATTTGTAACGTGGTATCCAATCTTTCTTCTTGGTGTTTTCTTGCAGGTATCTGTATTTTTGTATACAATCGTTCCAGAGAACTTCAATATCTGGAAAGTCTAATTCTAGTTTATTCTCTAGATCAACACTTTCTATAATCTTCATCCATTTGACAAAGTATTTCGAAGGCTTGAGATTTTTCCTATAACGCATCTTGGTCTTGAATTTTCCTTCTGACATTTTACCATATATGAAAAAAGGATCTTTAGTTCTTTTCATTTCAGAGACATATTTTTGAATGTCCTTTGATGTTTCAACTAGTAATTTGATTAATTCACTAACAAAGATTTTGTCATCTTGTCTTATCAGATCATCAGTAACACGTAATCTTAAACTATCCTTGACTATGTCTGATCGTAATAATTCCTCTAGTATTTCTAGTTCAAAAATAGGATCCACATTATAATCCGTCATGCCAAATCTGTCAAAGATAACTTGAATTTCTTTTGCAAGTGGTTTTATTTTAACAACATTTCCATCAGTACGTGAAATATATCCGCCTTTTTTCATGATCTTAATTGCAGGGTAAATCTTTCCTGTGCGTGGGATTCCTTCTTTGACATCATATATCGTTCTTCCAAGAGAATATCCACTATGTTTTTTGAAATAACATAATGCATAGATTTTTGCAAATAATCCATCAGTAAGATAATTTTGTGTTTTTCTTGGAATTTTATATCACCATATCTCTCTGTTGGGCATATACCGCAAATTTGTAAATCGTACGTTCCTTGGTTATAACGACTATTTACGTTACATCATTACATGCATAATACCTCCAAAACAGGCGTAAAACACACCAAAAAGAATGCCGACAGTAACTCCGAATCAACGGTTACAGATTTTGGCAACAGGACAATTAGTACACAAAATTTTTCAAAAATTGTGGCTTTGCCTAAAACAGCATTGAAAAATTGTGGAATCAATACCACACAGATCAATGTAAAATTGGTTCAAGAAAATGGAGAAAAGTACATCAAACTTACTCCAATCCACCAAACAGAAAAGGAGATTAAGAAATGAGTGAGCCTCGATTTCCACCATTCTTGAAGTGGGGTGATTATCACTCTAAAGACAAAGAAAATCCAGACGTGTTAAAGGTAGAGGTCATAGATCCTGAAACCTTTCCGACTGAGTTTTCAACAAACATAAGAGCAAATGTAGATGGAATAGGAAAAACAATTCCTCTGCATAATTTCGAATCCAAGAACAAACAGCTCTTGATGAAATTCGCAGAAGCACAAATGAAAGACAAAATACAAGTCGGAACTAAATTTAAGATCAAGACTTGGAAAGAACCACATCCAAAGACAAAAGGATATGAAATTAGAAGATACGAGTTAGTCTTCTAACTCTATCTTTTTTTTTGGTGATAACATGGTTTTATTTGATAAAGAAAAGATACTTGAGCAATTAGAATTTCTAAAAAATCAACCTCAGCTAAAAGAACTCAAGGCATATAGACAAAGGTTAGAAAAAGAACTTGAAAGAATTTCTACAAGACAAGTTGAGAAAGAAATACCCAAAGTAATTGAGATTTCTCCAAATGTAAAACGCTCAAGCAAGTTATCGAGATATTGGAGATATGTAAGACTAATTCGGGATAACTTTCCAAATTTAAAAATTAAAGACATACGAAGTGAACTCAAAAAACGGCAACATGGGGGGGATTCAAATATTCCTGATGCGGTATGGCAGAATCCTTCCCCATAACTGATTTCAAGAATCTAGCCAACTTAAGAACAAAATTTCAAGACAGGAACGAGGCTAGGTCTGAAATCAGGCACGTTTTTGCCCTTGATACAGAGACAGATGAGAACGGAGACATTATGCTTCTAGCAGATAGTGAAGAAAACTATCTAGAGTTAGATGATATTACACCTCAAAAGGTAATCAAGTTTCTTTTCTCAAAGCGTTATCAAGGATCATGGAATTTCTTTTACAACCTGACCTTTGACGCAGAGGTCATACTCAAGACACTATGCAAGGTCTTGTACAATTATATAAAGACAAGAACTCTATCTTTCAAGTTTGATGGATATACTATACAATACATTCCGCAAAAGAAATTATCCATACTGAAAGGTCATCACAGTTCTGTATTTTTTGACATAGCACAGTATTATCATGAATCATTAGATCAAGCATATCTACACAACATAGGAAAACTTCCTGAATGGTATGTTGATATCAAATCAAAAAGAAAGAGTTTCACTAGATATTTTTACAAACATAATGCAAGAAAGATACGAAAATATTCTTTTGCAGACTGTACTTTTACAAAAGAATTAGCAGATCATTGGATCCAATTATTCCATGAAGCATTTGGTTTTCACGCTCAACGCTGGATTTCATCTGGATATCTGGCAGAAAAAGTTTTGATAAATGGAAAAATTCCATTTCCTAGATTTTCAGACTTGTCTTATGATGTACAAGAATTGGCATGGCGTTCATACTATGGCGGAAGATTTGAGATCATAAAGCGTGGCTTTATCGGTCAAGGATATTTGTATGACATCAATTCGGCATACCCTTTCATACTTGCAAACATTCCTGACATTGTAAAAGGAAAATGGATTTCATCCGATAAAATTTCAGATAATGCATTAATTGGATTTTGTAAAATTGAAGCAAATATCCCAGATCTCAAATATGTTCCACCTTTCCCTTTCAAGACAAACAACAGACTAATTTTTCCATCTGGAAAATTCATCACATATTGCACATTGGCAGAGCTTAGAGCGTGTAAGAATCCTGAATTTTATACAATATTGGAATCATGGCAGTATCTAGATGACAATCCAGCCTATCCGTACAAGGAATTTATCGAATCAATATACAAAAAGAGGCTAGAATTAAAGCAGGAAAAGAATCCCTTGCAGTTGCCTCTCAAGGTCATACTGAATTCTATCTATGGAAAGACTGCACAAAGGAAAGGAAACAAGATAGGAAATCTATTTTCTCCTATTATTGCTTCAACAATAACAGGAACTACGAGAGCCATGCTGTATGAGTTTGTTGCAGATCATGACATAGGGAAAGATGTTGTATCCTTTGCAACTGATAGTATCATTACAACAAAAAAGATTGAGATTGATTCTGAGAAACTAGGAGATTTCAAGTTTGAAAATTCTGGAAATGATGTTTATGTCTTGCAGAATGGAATATACCGTTTTAACAAGATATGGAAGAAAAGGGGGATTGGAACTTTGGGAAATAGATCCATTGAACATTTGGATACAATAGAAAAAGATGGCAAACTCTATCAGGTCTTTAATCTGACTAGAGTAAATCGTCTTAGAACTTCAATACTATCCAATTCGCTTGAAGACATTGGCAAGTTTTCAACTGTTCAAAGACTTGTCAATCTAAATGCAGATAGAAAGAGAATGTGGTTTGAAGATTTGAAAGATATCAATGATGGAAAGATGATTGATTCCCTGCCTATTTCTATGAGCTACTTTAAAAAAGAGTAAGCCTGATCATTTCTAATCCATGAAAAAGATAGTCCTTCTTGCATTATCGTGTGTAGTTGGCGGACTAATGATCGGATTGTCGTTGAATGCATATGCGCAAACGGCTAGTTCAGTGAATTGGGACTCCAATACATATTATCAAGGTGATAGCGGTACTTTGACCATAACATTATACAACAGCCATCCATACCAAATTTGTACGAAGCAGTTTGCCCTATACTTTGATTGGTTAGGACAGGGTTCAGCATTTATGTCATCTTCTACTCCATGCATCGCAACAGGACAAAGTTACCAATTTAGTATACCATTTAACGTCCCTGCAAGTGCAAGTGTCGGACAACACAGCTACGACGCATTTTGGGTGGATCAAGGATTTTTGCTTGGAACTGTGACAATAAATTCAGGGTATTTGTATATCCACGATGCATATGAGAAAGTTTATCAAAATACAGCATCTAGTGTAGCTCAATCAATTAATCAAGCACAAAATTCCAATTACAAGAGTCCAACAGCAATTAGCGATTTGGGGCAGGCACAATCTCTTGTTTCACAAGCTTCAACTTTAGCGAATCAAGGACAATTCCAGTCAGCAGTCAATGATTTGAACCAAGCGCAATCACTTCTTTCACAAGCAAATGCCGCAGAACAATCATACCAACCGCCCATTGTTGGTGGCAGTATTGCGATTCTTGTGATAATAGCCGCGGTCATTATTGGCGTCATTATTGCAGTAGCAATGCATAGAAAGAAGAAACTAACACCAAAATCCTGATCACAGAACAGTCAACACATTAGACAACCATTTACAACATCATAACTTTGATTATAATCTTAAACTCTTTCCAACAAATCACCATTCCGTCATAACGATAGTTAGTACACCGTTTTTGTGCGTAAGTGGGGGGCTTTCCTTTTTTACTGACTGACAATGGTGGAAACGCACGTAAGGGATGATCTGCCTCACGATTATGGATCAGTATTAGAGAAAATGTGATTTTAACAACCTTCGGCTTTTCTGTTTGACTTTCTTCTGAACATAGCAATTAATCCTTCAAAAGGTTTTATTTTCATAGACGCGATGTCCTTTTTGTGTCCTATTTTCTGTAACCATATAAGCAGTACACTATTCATAATGTCAGTAATTTATCATCATTTAGAATATTCATATCTTGATTTTAATAAATTCAAAGAACAAAGTCATCGCTTCACATTATTTGGCTTGATTCCTGTGATGATCACATTGTTTCTAGGTTTGTAGCTTACTACTAGATCTTTGGTAAAGAACATCAATTGCTTCATTTTTGCTTGGAATCCTCTGCTTGTCTGCATATTCTACAGATTGCGGAAATACAAGCCAGTGAGTGATTCTGTTTTCACGAACTGAAACCTATGTTACATGTGTTATCAATCAACAATCCTTGATTATCGCAAACAATAGTCATCTGGTCTCTTTTTATAACCCTGATTATTATTGAGAAAGAAGGAAAAGAGAACAAAATGGTTTCACCTCAAATTATTTACGAACATTTGAAAGTAGTTAGGGATCTTAAGGTAGACCAGATACTGAAGAAAGCAACTATCATCGATATTTCCTATACGGTATCTAAAACGATCGGGGCTTTGGTAAATTCAAATTCTTATGATGTGTTCTGCATGGATGGCAAGGATGTGCTTGCAATAAGCGCAAGAGAACTTTTGGGAACAAAAGATATCGAAAATATGAAAATCAAGCCAATTTTACGAAAGATTCAGACCCTGACTAGGGACGATACGATAGAAAAAGCAGCTGCGATTTTGTCTCATTATAGAATGCGTTCGGTTCCAGTTGTTGAAGGTAATGAGATAGTAGGAATAGTTGACGTAAAAGACATTGTTGAACTATTGCATAAACAGAATTTGAAATGGATACCGGCAAACAGCATTCTCACAGCAGACCCAATCACAGTAAAAAGCAGTGATTCTCTTGCAACTGCAAGAAAAATAATGATTACCAAAAAAATAGATCATCTCCCAGTGATCAAAGCCAACAAGGTCTCACATGTCTTAACCTCGATGCATCTGTTGCAGGTGATAAAACCTACAGAAAGGCTAGGAAGCATGTTGCGCGGACTAGACTTGCAAAAGGAATACCAGTCCGAGATTGGAAATATGGGCAGTACACGCATTCCAAATATTGACACCCATGAATCTCTTAGTACGGTGATAGAGTCAATGTTAAAAAATGATGCATCGTGTTGTTTACTCACTTTATGGGATCATGTACATGGAATAATTACATACAAAGACATTGTAAACATACTTGAATCAAAAATACCCAGCGATGTTCCACTTTTCATTGTTGGTCTCCCAGAAGATTACAGCAGTGCAGCGATTGTCAAGACAAAGTTCGACAAAATAATTAGAAACCTCATCAAAGTATTTCCTGATGTAGAACAGGCAAAGGCATCAATCAAGACGATACATAATCAAGTCAGCAATAGGCCACACTACGAAGTTACAGTCAGGATATTTAGTCCATACAGAACCTTCAACTATACTGAAATGGGATGGGACCTCTCAAAGGTTTTCGATATTCTTGGTACCAAAGTAGCCAGAAATTTGGCCCAGCACGGTAAGAAGAAACGGTTGAAGACATCTATTAGAAAAATAGATAAAAAAGACATCTTCTAAACAATCCCAATCGTACCACATTTTTCCGACGTCTTGTACTTTGTAGGTATGGCAGGATATTGAAATTGATGAAGAAAAACTTGAAATCTTAATTTCTGAGATGAATAAGGACTGGGATAGCCTGGATTTCCACTATCTGCTATTCTCTATGGCTCCTGACTTTGTTGCAGGTATCTTACTATTTTAGTTTCATGTAAAATGCGGATCTTGTTTTTGCATTATTGCATGAACTTTTACTTCATGATATGCACGAATAATATCAGTTGCACTAATCACTCCCTCCAAGTTTCCTCTGTGATCGACCACAGGGATACCACTTATCTTATACTGGGACATTAACTTGGCGGCTTTGGCAAGATCCTCTTCTGGTTCGATTGTGATAAGTTCGTCACCAATCAAGTCACCGACTTGTAATTCTTTGGCAGAAGTTTTCAGTGGCAGATATTCTAGCGTGGGTTCGATTCTTGTTCCAAACTTAAAATACTCACTATTTTTCAAAAACACATCATAGCTGATTACGCCAACTGGCTTGCCGTCATTATCAGTTACAACAAGCCTTGAGATCTTGTTTTTGTTCAATGCATTAAGGGCAAACGGTAGAGAGTCAGATTTACGACATGTTATCATCTCAGTATTCATGTAATTTTTGACTTTGTAGATACCCATGAATAACATGGAGAAATTTTTTACAAGATCCAATTTTGTAACAACCCCTGTCAGTTTTCCATCATCATCTACAACGACAATAGTGCTTATCTGGAATGCATCCATTCGTATTGCACATTGTACTAAAAGTTGCTCTTGGTCGTTTGTGATTGTTATGATATGTCTACTCATTATCTCACTGAGAGATATTTTGTCCAAAGTTCTTGATGTTCTGTCATTTTCTAAAAACTTGCAAATATCACGCTCAGTTACCATGCCGACAGGAATGTTAACGTCGTTTACAACAACAATTCGTTTTATATCATTTTTTTTCATCAGCGATAATGTTTCATGAATGCTGTTCTCAGAACCTAATGTTGTGACAGGAGTAGTATAAGTAGCAGATTCTGTCATTGTATGTTTAACCTCATACGCGAATTTAAGACACTGGCATGATTCTCAGTTATGATTGTAAGAGAATTTTCGGAGGTTCCTAATTTATACAAAATTAGGAATAATCTCTACATCAAGCATGCCATTGTTAAAACAAGTCATGATGGACTTGATCTTGGATTTGTACAAAAAGTACTTTTTTCCATCTTCATTAATTGAGCCTGATATGCCAAGAAGTTTGAGGCCATGTAATCTCTGTACTCTTCTGTATGCAGTACTGATTGGTACGCCACATTCCTTACTAAGATCAATAACTGATTTTGGCATTTCAATGGTTGATTCTAGTATTAGACGCGAATACTTGTCTGCCATGACTTCTAGCAGAATATCTTTTGTTGTTTGTTCTTGGACGGATTTGCCCTGAATTAATACTTGCATGATGAATTGATCTCTTTTTTTGATATAATGAGTAGGTCTGCATTGCCGTGCAATGCAGACTTGTCTGTAGGCAGAGCCAACCCGATGAAAAGATTCTATTGTAGAGAAGGTTACCTATTTTCTCAATGCACTATGGTTACAGGGCATTGTGCGTGCTCTGAAACATGCCTTGCAGTGCTTCCAAGGCGTTTTACCACTGATATGCCTGTAAGCCTTCTGCTTCCCATAATTATCATGTCCGCCTTTAGTTTTTTTGCCTCCTTTAGGATTGCATTTGAAACATCATCATGTACAATTTTGTATGCAGTCTTGGCACCTTCTTCCCTGCATTTCTCCACAGCTTTTCCCAACTCCTTTTCACCCTGTTGCTTGAGAGTTTTGACTATCGCTTGGTAATTTGTCACGACTGCCCCTGAAAACACAGAGTCGTTTATTGGATAGTAAACAGGAATGATCATCAGGAGTGTCAGATCTGCTGTAAAGTTTCTCGCAATGTCTTTTGCCAATGCAAGAGCTTTCTTTGACAAGGGCGAACCATCATATGGAATTAGGATATTTCTTATTGTCATTTGCAAGTTATATAATGCCTCACAGATATTAACAAATTGGTACATTATCAAATATGATTTTATCTTGTTATCAATAGTGATAATTTTACCAGTGGTTTTATATCGAATTGGGCAATCCATTCTATGCTGACTGCACGAGCAATCATGTCAAAAAAAATAATCACCATGGAGTCAACTGTATCTCCAACAGATATTGCAAAGATAATGCACAAAAACAATGTAAGTTGTGTCATTGTAACTCAAAATGAAAAACCATGTGGAATAATAACTGAGAGAAGTTTTTTATCTCAAATTTCAGCACAAAACAAAAAACCATCCGACATGAAATCGACCGAAATGATGTCTTCTCCTATTGTCACTATCTCTGCATCTGCGTCTGTAGATGATGTTGCACAGACAATGTTGAAAGGAAAAATTAGACATGTACTAGTGGTAAATGACAACCAGCCATTAGGCATAATATCTATAACAGATTTTCTAAAACATTTTGGTACCATAACTGCTGATTCAGATAATTACAAAAAAGATCTATACGAAAACTTGTTTGAAGAATACGATTACTGGGACAGACAATAATTTTTTAATAAAAAACAAGCGTTTCCATAGGGAACGGCACGCAGATTATGTTACCTTATTAGTTGATCAAGCATGAATGTCTTTGATATTATCAACCAATCTAGTAATAACACCCTAGGTCCATATTGCTGATAAAAATAGACAGAAAGCAAATATCCACACTGGGAATCACAAGATCGTTTTTAAGCAATTGTGTTATGTACGTAATATGGTAAAAATCAGTAACGAGAAACGCCTTCCTGTAACAGCACAGAATCCATGGTTTGAATCTCTTTTCACACAGTGGAATGATCTACCGTGGTTTAAAGCCGGGTTTATGGAAACGAATTCAATGTGGGACAAACTTTCAGAAAATTTTGAACACATGTATGAGATGTTTCCCAGTTACATGCGACAGTTTCCCAAAGACATAAGCTGCGACCTTGTAGACCGAGGAGACATGTATATTCTCACTGCCGACTTGCCAGGAATACAAGATGAGGATGTAAAGGTAAACGTAACTGGCAGACATGTAGAAATTTCAGCAGAACATAAAGATGTAAGCGAGGAAAATTCAAAAAATTATGTCAGAAATGAAAGATCTTTCCTAAGATATAGGAGAATTTTGACTGTTCCAGAAAGGATTGTTGAATCAGACATAACGGCAAAAATGAATAACGGAACTTTGACAGTAGAGTTACCCAGGAAATCAAGCATCAAGAAAGAAAAAGTGCAATCTAAGTAACTTTACTATTTTTCATTTTGAAGCATCAGGATTTGATACTACATGTGTTTTTACCATCTGTCAAAAGGCATATTGATGTTACTTTAGTTCCTAGTTTTTTATTTGTGATGGGATGTAAAGTTGTAATGTTTACTCTCTCCAATAAACAGATCACATCACTGTGTACCTGAATCAACATAATCCTAGTAAGGTACACTGTAGATAAACAACATATTTTTATTAAATCATCTCCAGTTCAAGAGGGATGACTGTTAAAAGACAGCCGCATCCTACAAAACATGAACAGACCAGGAGCATAAGTTATCGACTTCCAGAGTACCTTGTAAACGAATTGGAGACAGAGGCAATGCAAAAGGAAGTCTCGCAAAATGTTCTAGTAAAACAAATCTTGGAAAAATATGTCCGATGGGACAGATTTGCAGACAAGATAGGTATAATCCCAGTGCCAAAGGAAATTCTCAAGATACTTGGAGATGAAATGAAAGGCGATGAAATAAACAAGATTATTGACATCATGATTCCGATGATAAAAGACTGGGTCATGTTCATGAAAGGAAATTATGACTTGAGGCGGGCAATTGAGACACTTGAAGATTACATGCGTGCTTCTGGCATGACATCAGATCATAGAACAGAAGGAGGCATACATCATTTCATAATACAACACAATCTTGGAATTAAATGGTCACTTTTCACAGAACAACTCCTAAAGCAAATATTTCACCAGTTTTTGCCAGGACTTGCAATGCAATGCAAAACGACTCACAATACTACTGTGGCAAGCATAGCCCTTGGTTTGGACTTTAACGAACATGAGTACTAGATTACATCGGTGTAACTATGATACCGTTACTACTCCGATTCGCCATGGGTGTATGGAGCAGAAATAGTGGTACACGCCAGGCTTGTCAAACTTGTAGGTAAACGTATCACCTGTCTTTAGAACAGGACTGTTAAATATTGGAATTATAGTTCCTTGACTGTTTATGCTTTGAACTGTGTGCCCAATATTATCTTGGTTTTTCCATGTTACAGTTGTACCCTGTAAAGTTTCCAAGTTAAGTGGTATGAAGAAACCAGTGCTAGCTTGTACCGAGTTGCCATTTGGTATGGTTACATTGGCAGTTAGATATGACGTCACATTGTCAATCGGGTGGCTCTTGCTACTTACAAGATATTCTAAAATATAACTTTGATCACTGTTTTTCAATTCTGCACTTATCTTCCACAAGGATCCTGCTACAGATGCAAGTAATCTATCACCGTCTAAAACCATGTCGTATGATGTATTATTTCCTGAAATTACAGGTCCAGATGCATGAAATGAGCCATCATTACCATAGGCAAATTTCCATTGATTTACTGCCATTCTTTCGATTATTGTACTTTGGTCAGTGCTTATTGTTATCAAGCCACTGTCAATTGTGGCATGATTTGAAAGTAGGATCCTAACACTTGACTCGTACATTTGTGGTGAGCCAGAGTTTAGTAATGCAATTCCTGATCCTTTCATTGTAGTTGAGGACGAATCTGCATATGCCGTACCAAACAATACTGTGGAAACCAAAATTAAAAGTAACATGAAATACTTCATTATAGGGAAGATAAACATAATTTTATTTTAATTCAATTATGATTATCAACACTGATAATCATCTGTGTGCTGTTATGATAAACTATAATTATCATCTAAGATAATCATGTTTTGTCTTTAATTAAAAGATTGTAGAAGATGAACACATGGTTATAATTCCAAAAGAAGTCCAAAGTATGATGTCTAGACAAAAATTTGTCGTAGTTGGCTCTATTGATCTAAATGGGATGTGTAACCTGTCCCCTAGAACTACGTTTTACTTTTCAGAAGATGTGATCTACTGGCTTGATTTTTTCAAGCACAAATCTCACTATAATTTCAAAAATGTTCCATGGATAAGTGTTGCAGTATTTGACAAGGACGATCTAAAAGGATATCAGATGAAAGGCAAGGTTAGCTTTGTGATAAACGAACAAGAGAAATCACGAATTACTGATATTATATGCCGTTCCACAACAGGTAAGACTAGCGCAAAAATATTTGAAAGAATGACTCATGCGGAACAACCAGAACTAATAATGTTCAGACCGCATGCAGTATATTCGTTAAACCCTGCGGAAGATTCTGGTACTGCAATCATGATTGATGGCGATTCAGAAACAGTGTCTCTCCTAGGTGTAAAATGATGGCAATTGCTGGCTAACAATAATTGATACATCTTCGGTATTTCTCATACTTCAAGCCAAAAAATGGGAAAAGATCTTTTGGGCGCAGAGAAAAAATCTGACTTGGGACTGGTTTTTTATTTGACAATAATGGGTGGATTTAGATTTTCTGTATTCTTGCTATTATTTCAGTACAAATTCTGCTCATCTCTGAATCAGAACCAAGACTACATACTCTTGTCAGATCCGTTGCTGTTACAATTCCCACTAGCTTACCGTGCTCTACAACAGGTACCTTGTGGATTTGTTTTTGTTTCATCATCTCTGCAAGTTCCCATAAGCTTTCTTCAGGATCTATCATAACTAGTGGCGTTGACATTATGTCTTTGACAGAAGTGGATAGTGGTTTTTGAAGAGCTAGGATTTTACGAACAAGATCTCTTTCTGTTAGTATTCCAACTGCAGTATTATTTTCAGTTACGATGACACACCCAATGTTTGCATCTTTCATCATTTTTGCTGCGTCCGAAACAGTTGATGAAGAGTTGATTGAAACTACATTGAATTTCATCACATTTCTAACAAAACTTTCTGTCATGCGTTGCATAGTACTCGTGGATTTAAAAGATCTAAATCTGATTATCAGAGATGGAAATCATAGGTTCTTCTTAAATTCATTTTACAATGTATTATTTGCATGTCACAAGAAATTGAATCAATGTATGATTACGTACTCGAAAACATTTCCTCCAAATTGCAGAAAATAGACCCAGGACTTGCCATGAGAGTAATGGAATATGAGAGAAAATTTAATGATGTAGCGCCCGCTGTAAACTTGCATGTTCATTACAAGGCAGGAACAGACCGTGGAAAAAAATTGGACCAATTAAGGTCAAGATACGGATACTGTATGGCAAAAGAGGGAAAATCTAGTCTTCTTGCACAGGGAAACATGAACCTAAAGACAATAGATGCAATATCAAGCGACCCAGATGTTGAAACCGTCACAGGCTCTGCTTCAATAGCATCATACTAGTACAACATACATCTGAAAAATTAGGAGACTGTACTCCCAAAACTAGTCACTAAATTTATTTAATTTCATCCTAGTCAAACTTGCCAACTCACTTTATGTTAAAAGTGTCTTGATGAAGAGCCAAGTGTCGCGGGTAGAGAGCAAGAGTAAAAACCAGTTGGAATCGATACACTCCGTGCTTTCATATCTATACAAACTCTCAATTGCTAATGACCCTGGGTTGGTAACTTGAAATCGCTTTTGATAATTGGGTATTTGTTAATATGTACCAACATATGTAGTGATTTCTATGAAACAAAAAATTGGCAAGATTCTAGTTGCACTTGATGGCTCTGAAAGATCATTTAAGGGACTAAGAGAAGCGATTTATCTAGCAAGACAATGCGGAGCAACAATCACAGGATTGTGTGTTACACCTTTTTATACCATCAACCTTGGACCATTACTCACATCTTTGAAGAATCAAACTTTGAAAGAAGCTAAGCAATTCATGGCTGATGCGAAGAAACTTTGTGCACAAAATGGAATAGTGTTCCATGAAAAAATAATCTTTGGAACCGAGTCATGGCAGATTACTGAATATGCAACTTACAAAAAATTTGATCTGATTGTGATTACTTCCCGAGGGCGTGGACCGCTGAAAAGTACTTTCCTTGGAAGTGTAGCAAATGATGTTGTTCACAAATCCAAAATACCTGTATTGGTAGTCAAGTAGCTTGAAGTAATACGCCAATCTTCTCAATATCGGCATAACTGGTACCCCAGGTGATTTTGATGACATGTGCGTTAAAACTGGAATTTCAAGTTTGACCGAGATCTGCTGCACAATAGCCCATTTGTACTCAACAACAATATCACATTCCTGCTATACTTGTCTACAAGTATCGAAGAATTTCATCATCGTTTTGCATTTCAACTTTTTTTGACGGCTAAAATAAGTACAATAAATTCAGCAATCTGAAACTTTCTTCAATTATCTGCTGTAAATTATCATTATTGAAAAACGAAAAAGCATCGTCAACAAGTTTCATCCAATACTAGTAACGTAACCACATTACCAAAAGAAGGATGGATTTGTATTTTATTTTTTTAAATGCCTTTGCCGCATAAAATACAAGGATAAAACCAACAACTAGGTGTGTTACAAGTAGAATGTAATTGGTAATTAAACAATCATCACCACTTTGCAAGTTAATAAAAATATCATCATTCCCGTCCTACTCCTGAGAATGGTAGGTAGACATTAAATGTCACAAGTACATAATAGCCATGTGAATCAAACTACCAAAAAATCCATCATGATCGTATATGTACTTTGTAACATTGTGTAGAATAATCTGACTACTTGTAACATCATATACTCAATCTCTTGAAGGTGTGGATATTGCATCCCAGATACAAACAATGTTTTTTACCACTATAGAAATTGTTTACATTCCACTGGGCATCTGGATGCTAAAGAACAAGCTACACAGTGGGGCCATGTGTAACCTCCATTCTTATTTCTATTTTTCTGATAATTCTATACGTTGCATCAAGAAACATCAGTCTTCCAAATAGTTGGAATACGGACAGATGTATGCATGATTGATCTAGCTACAAAAACGATACAGTTGACATAATTGTAATATCTGTCATACTTTTACATGATCTAAAAAAAGAGCAAATTATGCCTGGCTCACGGCAACATATTGGATAAAAATACAGTTCCTTGGCAAAATACTCGACATTGGCATAGCTTAGACTTGTATAACTGCAAATGTAAAACATGCCAGGTAGAAATAAGCATTTATGAAAATCAAATCCTTTTTCAAGTTTCTAGGTCCTGGATTGATAACAGGAGCATCAGATGATGACCCGTCTGGAATAGCAACCTATTCTCAGGCAGGTGCACAATTTGGCTTTGGAACTCTGTGGCTTGCACTACTTCAGCTGCCAATGATGATAGTAATTCAAGAGATATGTGCACGTATAGGACTTGTTACAGGAAATGGACTGGCAGGAGTTCTGCGAAACAGATACTCAAAAAAAATAGGCTATCCAATTATTAGTCTACTCTTAATTGCAAATACTATAAACATAGGCGCAGACATTGGAGCGATGGCCGCCTCTGTTAAACTTGTTTTACCGCAATTTCCAATAGTTATTGCTACTATTTTATTTACTACACTGATTGTTTGCACAGAAGTTTTCATTCCATACAAGAAATACGTAACCATGCTCAAGTATCTGACTCTAAGCTTGCTTGCATATGTGATTACAGCATTTATTGTTGGAGGAAATTTGGTGGCAATGTTGACTGCAAGTGTAATCCCGCATATTGAATTTACTCCAACTTTCGCAATGCTATTTGTTGCAATTTTTGGCACTACTATTTCCCCGTACCTATTTTTTTGGCAGTCCTCTGAAGAAGCTGAAGAAGATGTTGCAAAAAACAAGATAAAAGAAATGGGCGAGGGCAAGCCAAGAATTAGAAAAAGGGAGATAACTGCAATGAGAGCAGATGTTGCAATTGGAATGATATTTTCCCAAACAATCATGTGGTTTATCATAACAACTGCAGCTGGAACACTCTATGCTCATGGAATAACTAACATATCTACTGCAGACGAAGCCGCAAAGGCACTAGAACCCCTCGTGAAAACCTTTCCAAATTCAGGAGAGTGGGCAAAGACAATATTTGCACTTGGGATAATTGGTACGGGATTATTGGCAATACCTGTGCTTGCAGGCTCGTCTGCATATGCATTATCTGAAGAACTTGGATGGAAGCAAGGCCTGAATAAAAAATTCAAACAGGCAAAGGGGTTTTACTTGATAATAGCTGCATCTACCATAGTAGGACTGTGGATAAATTTTCTTGGCATTGATCCAATTATGGCTCTCATATATGCAGCAGTGATTAATGGAATTATTGCAATTCCTCTTCTCATAACAATCATGAAAATTGGAAATGATAAAACGATTCTACTGGGTAGAACCAATGGCAAAATATCCAACATTGTCGGCTGGGTTACGGTCCTAGTCATGGGATTGGCGGTTGCGATGCTATTTTTGCTGTGGATGAGATAAAATTCCCCTTTAAATGATCGGTAGTTTTTAGTATTTCTTCTGATAAGATCCGATGTGAACATTACAAAGACTGTGAAATTTGACCAAATTTGCAAGTCTATGATGAACGTGGATAGGAACGTGCGTTCTGTTGCAATAATGGACAGCCAGGGAAATATGATTCACAATGAAGTCCATCGCGGATTTACACAGCCAAGCTTTGACAAGTGGAATAATGTTCATTACATGGAATGTACATTTGACATTTCAATGGGAGCAAAGTTTGATGATCTTTATGGACCGATAAGATATCATCACTCAGATCAGGATGATTTTATGATGTTTAGTTTCCCATACTGCAAAAATGTCATCGTTGTTACAAGCACAAAGAAAGTTAGTCCAATCGCATTTGCAACAAAAATATCTAAATTCATCAATGATGTTCTAGTACGACAAGACAAAAAATAAACTTCTAAAAGTTTTTTATTTCATTTCCAAGATCTTCAAACATCTATTCATATTCCTTCATGAATGCATCTATGAAATCCGATTCACCGTCTATTGTTTTAGCTTTTTTTCTTTTTCGTAGCATTTTTCAGCCTCTTTTTTTCGTCCCATCTTCATCAATACTCCTCCCTTGTTATGCCATGCAACTGCAAACTCGGGATGAAATTTTGTCGCCCTCTCAAAACAATCAAGCGCCATCTCAGGTCTTCCTAACATGAAAAAACAGACACCCTTAAAGTTCCACGCAGGTCCATGTGTCGGGTCAAGTACCGTTGCCTCATCAAAAGACTCGAGTGCTTCTTCATATCTTTTGAGATCTGACAGGCATATTCCTTGAAGGTTCCACGCGTCTACTGATTCAGGATTAATCTGCAAAACCTTGCCGTAACAATAAAGAGCATCTTCGTGTCTTTTCAAGTGATCTAATGCATCACCTTTTTTGAGCCATGCATTTGCATATCTGGGTAATCGCTCCAATGCTTTGTCATAGAATGTAACTGCCTCCTCATACTGGTGTCTTGCAGCAAGTGTCTGGGCATGATTATGTGCTGACACAGCATCCTCTGGGTAAATATCATCAAATTTTTGTATCACCTTGTCATGTTTTTTGTTTTGTACTCGTAGAGTTTGATACGCCTCTGAAATCTGACTAAATCTTGTCTCACTTCCTTCTGCGGAATTCTTGTCAGGATGATACCGTAATGCCATCTCTCGGTATGCCTGTTTTATCTCCTGTATTGATGCGCCTTGTTTGAGACCAAGTATTTCATAGCACTGGAAAGTGTCCAATGTACCCAGTATGCCAAATAGACAAATAAAGAGTCTTTCTTGAAAAAAATCCTACTTGACATGATGCAAAAAATAACAGATTCAAGCGGTTGTTCTGGGGGATTTTAACCCTGAGAACATTTACCGCTAGTAGAGAATCTGCAATATTATATATGATGTATACATTGAAAAGAATGTGTTCGTTCATTCTAAAATTAATGTCATATCAACAATAACCTGTTATTGACAGCTGGCGCAAAAATTAGCTAGTTTTTTAAACACAAGTCCCGGACTACATCTATTGACACTAAATTGCCCTGATTGTGACGCTTTACTAATAGAGTTTGACATAGGTTCTGGTATACTTCACTGTCCTAATCATAATTGTAAATTCATATATTTTGACAAAAATACAGGCAAGAAATACAGAAAAAATGAAAAATAAAATATGGTGCCTGAAATGGCAAGAATGACTGTATTTTAAAAAACACCATTTCTGGCATGCAGACTCGAGTCATATCTGAAGACGCTTGATCTAAGTAAAATCTAAAAAAATGGGGGTGCAGTACCTATATGAAGCCAGAAACTGCTAGGGTTTCTAATATGTCGTTTACCGATATTTTATTAACCAAAAACGTGTACATTATTTGTACAGAAAGATGATTCCACCACATATCTTAGACCGCAAATACAGGACATTCTACGAAATGACCCCAGATCTTGTATGTACACTGGATGAAAATGGCATAATCCTTGATGCCAACAAGCGCATGTTGGAGCACTTTGGGTATTCAAAAAATGAGGTCGTTGGAAAACCCTGTTTTGATTTTGTCACGTCTGAATACAAAAAAATGGTATTTGATGGGTTCAACGAGATGCGGGAAAAAGGAATAGGACCACTGATTGAAATCCAGCTAATCAAAAAGAACAATACATCATTTTTTGGTTTGTGCAATGGAGCAAAAATAGGAGATGATATTGAAACTGCAAACATTTACCTCATTACGATACAAGATATATCACTGATTCATGACTATGTGGAAAAAACAAAACATGCAGAAAAGGAAGTGGAAAAAAAGTACAATGAACTCAAGAAAGCATATGACGTCATAATGACTGTAGAAAATAAATATCAAAATCTTTATGAACACTCGCCTGATCTTTTGCGTACGATTGATCTTAATGGAGTGATTGTCAACTGTAACAAATCATATGCGAAAAATCTAGGCTATGAAAAAAATGAGATTATGGGAAGTTCCATACTCAAACATACTGCTGATAGAAGCCATGGCGATCTAGAAAAAGGAATAACCGCATGGCGGATGTCTGGAATGATATCTAATATAGAAATCTGGCTCAAAAGAAAAGATGGCAGTTCATTTCCGACACTGTTCTCTGGGAACAACCTGTATGATGAAAAGGGTCAACTCATGGGAAGGACAGTAGCATTTAGGGACATATCTGACATTTATGCGGCAAGAACTAGAATAGAGCAAGATCAACAAAAGATAAACGAACAGTACAATGATCTAAAAAAAATAAACTTTTTGCTTGCATCGGCTGAAACAAGATTTCGAAGCCTCTATTATACATCACCTGACCTAATGCGTACGATAGACTATGATGGTAACATCACTGACTGCAATGATGCCTATGCACTCAATCTAGGATACACAAAACAGGAAATCCTTGGAATGTCAATCTTTGATCATACCGCGGAAGAAAACATCGACAATGTGCGGCAAATCTTTAACGCGTGGAAGTCTGGCCAGAGTATAACAAACAAAGAGGTATGGATGCAAAGAAAAGATGGTACAATCTTTCCTGCATTATTGAGTGCAACCACGTTCTATGAAGGTGATAACCAAATGAGAAGCAATACTATAATCAAGGATATCACAGAACTTTACAATGCAAGAAAAAAGATAGAAGAAAACGAGGCACGCATACGAGCGCAATACGAGCAGCTGCGCATAACCGACAAGTCAAAAGAAGAATTTCTGACCATGATAACGCATGAATTGAAGACTCCCCTTGTACCCATACAAGGGTATGTTGACATTTTACTTACAGATGCGTTTGGCAAGATAACTGATGCGCAAAGACAAAGACTTGAAATTATAAAACTAAATGCACATACTCTATCAAAACTAATGACTGATCTTTTGGATGTACAAAAGATTGAGATTGGCCAGCTGAGGGTATCAAAAGAGAGACACAATCTTGCTGATGTTGTGCATAGCATAGTTAAAAACATGAAACCTACTATGGAAAAATATGGCATAAGCGTGTTGACACAATTACAACCTGATCTTTTTTGCTTCTGTGATTCTATGAGACTTGAACAGGTACTACACAACCTGCTAAATAACGCAATTGATTTCTGTCCCAAAGAAAACGGGGTAATTTCTATCAAGTTATACGTAGATGGAAAAAATGCAAAAATAATTGTTAAAGATAATGGAATTGGAATATCCAAAAACAAGCTAGATCAAATCTTTGTCAAGTTTTACCAAATAGATACGTCTGTAACACGGGAGCATGGAGGCTCTGGTTTGGGCCTTGTTGTGTGCAAGGGAATAATAGAGGCACATGGAGGAAAAATATGGGCAGAATCTGAAGGACCAGGTAAGGGATCTGAGATTCACGTGTTTCTACCTCTTGACTAGATCAATTGTCTCGTGGTGAAAAGAAATGATTAAACCATCAAAATGAAAAAACTTGTGAGATGGATGGTTCAATTTTGGTGATTTGATAATGGTTACATCGCAGATTCTGATATTTGTTATAATGATTGTTATAGTCCTAGTCTTCAGGTTCAGAAAGATACTCTCAGGAGGACCTGTCAGCAAAAACAGGATAATTCTTTCAACGATATCTTATTTTGCTATCAGCATGCTGGCGGTATTTAGCTCATTTCAGGTGGGTGTATCCATTTGGTATGTCTTTGCATATGCAGGCGTCTTGATAGGTGCGACATATCTCTCACACAGGCATGTTGACAAGACTATACTGGTCTGGAAGGCAGATGATGGCAAGATTCACGCAAAGGGTGGAAATGTCCCATATGTCATTTGGCTAGTGGGATTGGTATCACGATTTGTCTTGGGATATGTCTTCATAGGTCCTGACTATCTCATCACCACATATGGCGTTCAAAAAAACTTGAGCGCATTTGCTGTTGAAATAACACTGGTTGTAGATTTGATAATGATGTTAGGTGTTGGCGCACTTGCTGGACGAAATCTTAAGTTGATATCTAAATTGAAAAATTTTCAACAATGAGTTTGTCTTGTAATAAAAAAGAAGATCGTTAAAGTCCGTACCATGGCTTGATTGCAACCATCTTTTGGTCAGCACTCAATCAAGTATAGCGTTATACCAATGATCTGTATGTACGTCTATGATCTGGAAAAGACAGCTGAGTTTTCAAGTAGATATACTAGCAAATGGTATCAACAAACAATATGTATTGGCATGCAAGGTAGTTAGTATGTGGTAGATGCCTCTCTTAGAACACACATGTTACATGATCTCAGCCACTTTGGATTGAGAATTGGAGTGGGTGCCATGTTTATCGTTCATAGTGTTGGCAAATTTGATATCGGCGCTGCAGGATTTTTCTCAAGTATTGGTCTTCCTTCAGAAATGGCATTATTGATTGGATTATTGGAGTTGATTGGGGGTGTGTTGCTTATAGTGGGAGTATTGACCAGAATTGCAGGAAGTCTTCTTGCAATAGAGATGCTAGCTGTAATGGTATACTTGAAAAAACTCCAGTCATTTTCTGGAAAAAATGGACTGGAACTAGAGTTACTTGCATTTGTAATTCTGCTAACCATACTAGTGTTGGGTCCTGGAAGAATATCATTGTCTCATCTAGTGAAAAAAATTCCAAGATTTGCACAATGATATCTAATCATATCTTGTGCAAGTCACGTTTGTCATTGTGTATACCATGACTTCATGGTGAAGAATTTAGATATGTGTTGAGGTATACCTAAAGACATGCAAATCAAGCTAAGATGATATCGATATAGATATTCTTGAATTGTTTATTCCGGTGGATGAAAACCATTCAATCAGATATCGCACGAGATCAAGGTTAGCGCTCCCACTGTCAGGGCAAGATGTGACAGGCTGGCGAGGTTGGTCTTATCGAGACAGTTACACTTGACCTGGATCTTGGATCTGTTGATACAAAGGCTGGCACAAAGCTTGACAGTCTAAAGAAAAAGGTGACCAAAACCATGACATAAAACTTGGTACTGGAATGATTGTAAAACTAACCTGTGATTATTGCAAAGTAGATGTACTAGTACCTTTCTTTGGGGCTCAAATGTACAGTTGTCTACCAATGCTTGTAGGCGGTGCTATGGCAACAAGTTCTGCAACAGTTGTAGGAAATTCCATCTTTTGGGAAGGTATGTGTCACGAAAATTCTCTTGATGCCATCCTGATATTTTTTATCCCAGTTTTTTTCTTTTCTCTTCGATTCTTTTTTCTGCCTCTAGTCTTTCAAGACTGTATGATTTCATATCTACAAACTTGATCATGTTGGACAGGTTTGGATGCACTTTTTTAATTGCCCTGAACATTTCCTGCGCAACTTTTCTATAATCTTGGTGCCCCTGTGGAACAGTTCGCAACTCGATCAAATGTACTGCTTCGCGCAGATTTAGTTTCATAAAATATGGGTAGTTGTATGCAAAGTTTACAACATATTGCGCCTGCTCTGGCATCTTTGACTTTATGGAATCATAAACCTCCTTTGACTTGTACATGCAATCATCAAAGTCTTTTTTCATTCCAAGTTGCTTTATCTCATCTGGCATAAAATATCCGTGATTTGTTGCAAGTAATTGTCGCTCTAATGTGAGCACTCGATGTCTGTGAAAGTCTCGGAACATTCCAAAATTTGTAAGAAAATCAAATGTGTACTCTGTCATTTCAAACGAACGTGCTGGTCTCTGTCTCCTATTACTTCTTAAACTAGAAAATATCTTGATTATTTTTTTCCTCTCAGACGTTTTTATTTTTTTAACCTGTTTCAGTATCTCTCTATATGGTACCCCTTCTGACTGTTCGTAAAGTATCGCAGAAATTATTTTCTCCTCTGCCTTTTTCTCTTGTTCCCAGTCAACCAAATCTGCCAAGTGGTTTGCAGTTTTAGTTATCTTGAGATATTTTTTTCCAAGTGTAGATGACTTGACCTTTATGTCCTGTAGATATTTCTGAAGGGTCTTACCGTGATTGTCATCTGCTCTTCTTACAAATGACCTAATTGTTGTGTTCAACTCTCTCTGAATTTTGCATGCTAGGGTCCTCTCTTCCTCTAGTCCTGATGAATATAGTATGGTAAGCATGTACTCAAATGCTCTTCCGTTTCCAGTTATGCCAACGTTTGTCAGGGTGGATGCAGGAAGTATTCCCCTGAGAATATCTAGCGCCTTGGCTCGGATTGTTGCATTGTAGATTCTAGTTGCAGACTTTGTCTCGTCCTCGCTTGTAAGTTTAGAATATGATACGTCCGCTCCGCTAGAGTTTCTGAACTTTTGTTTCTCTATGGGCTCTCTTTCGGCCATGTATTTTATTGCTGGCTGGATGTTTCTTGAATACACTTCAAAATCAAGATTGCATGCTTCGAGATACTTGTCAGCAAATCTAGAACTCATTATGTCATGTTCTCGGTAAAACTTGAACTCGCCATTTATTTTTTTATCCCATGCTACATACCTTGAAGATTTTTCAAGATATGACAACCCAATTCTACGGTCTTCGATTTTTTTTACTGCAATGTTTGATAGGCCCTCAATTGCAATCTGGGCTTCGCCAAGCTCTGCAACAGAATCATCCCCGTATTCCAGTAAAACTTTATTGTAAAATTCCTCGCCACGGTTTTCGTTTTGTGCAAACTCGTCCAAGAAAATTTTACGCATGCTCTTGTCGGTTCTACTGTATCTTGACATCAGAGCTCCCCTGTCGACCTGTCTTGGACTGATTATTGCAAATACTGAATCATCAACATTTGAAAAATGTTTCAAAAGAATTTCTTTTTCAGAACTTGAAAACTCTGATGACAACATTATCGTTCAACCAACTGTAGATAATAACTACTTCTTTCCTATCTGGATCAGGTCAGATGGTCCCAACTTTGGCGCATTGTGTTTTGCCTGCCATCGCAGTAAGACTTCCTTGAAGGACTCGGCTTCTTGTGAATCTTCTGTATACATCAAAGTCGTCACCCACTTTCCTGGGCCTGCAGTGCCGCCCATAGAGTTCATCCAAAAGTCTGTCGGCATGTTTTCAAACGCCTTGTTCTTTTCATCCCTACTCATGTCTACCCAGCGCTTGGAGACAAAGTGCAGTATCTGATCTAGCTCTTCCTTTGTAATCATTATTGGACCATTACTAGACATATGATTATAAAATTACGTATTTTTTGTATTTTTACATGATCATTAGCTAAAATGATCTTACCAAAACTGAAAAGCTTGTTAACACTTTGTTGATTATATGAAATTTAAAACACCTACCTAATGAGCAAGGAAGAGATCGAATTTATCGGCAAGCAAGTAAAGGACATGTATGGCACCTATATCGGCAAAGTAATAGGAACTATAACCGACATTGATGGAAGTGTACAAACCGTCGGTGTTGATTGTGGTTCTGAAGGACTCAAGCAGATAGCATTTGAGCAACTGGTCATTCAGGGACAATATGTAATCTTTATCCCTAGATGGAGATTAGACGCCCAGAGACTGTTGCGAGAAAAGGGGCTTACCATGCGTCGTATACGTGCCCTGATGGATATCGTATCTGAAAACGATGACATGAAAGAGGATGCTGAACTGATCCATGAAAAATATAAGATGAAATTGTTAACTCTCGATGAGGCTGAGAGACAGATCAGAGAAAAACTTGAGAAAAGACTCGGAGAACTTGATGGGCAACTCAAGTCAATTCGGATGCTACGATTTGACGCCAAGTTGCAAAACAAGAGCAATGAGATATCTGATGCCAAGTTTGATTTGGTCAAGACTCATACGGTTGAAATCATAGAGCACATCGAACATGAAAAAGCAGAGATAACAAACATCCAACGTCGCATCAACGATCTTTCAGTTGAGAATGGAGAGCGTGTAGAAAGTCCAAAACAGGACGTTCATTCAGCAGCCATTTCATATCTTGGAAAGGTAGAAAGTCCTTCTCCTTCACAGCCAAAGACTCCTATATCTACTGACATTGGGGTTGGTCCTAGTATTCCCACTGTACCAACAGCAAAGCCTGTAGCCATTGGAGCCGATGGTGATGAAGCCCCTGAAGATTCAGATTGGCTTAAGCGTATATCATCGTCTTAATGCAATCTGTTGGGATTGAAGGATTCGCTCCCAATCCATTTGAGCGAACCTTTTTTTTGACATGCCCATTAAAAGTTTGTATTGGATTCCTATGATATTGGCCTTGGAAACAATGACACCCAGACACGGGCTTTGGCAAATCAAGACAGTGTCAAGTTCTGGGAGTCACAAGCTGAGAATCTTTTCTGGTATGAACGGTGGCACACTGCGCTGGAGTGGAATCCTCCGTTTGCAAGATGGTTTATTGGAGGTAAAACCAATGCATCATACAATGCACTGGATGTAGCAGTAAAGAAAAACCCACACAAAAAGGCAATACTCTGGGAAGGCGAAGATGGGTCAAATAGAGTACTTACATATCAAGACCTGCTTTTCCAAGTGTCAAAACTTGCAAATGCCTTGAAAAAACTTGGAGTCAAAAAAGGTGACAGGGTAACAATATATCTCCCAATGGTACCTGAACTGATAATTTCACTTTTAGCGTGTGCGAGAATAGGTGCTATTCATACCGTAATATTTTCAGGGTTTAGCGCGAAGTCGATTCGGGACAGGGTTACTGACTCTAAATCAAGTGTGATAATCACTGCAGATGGTGGAAGAAGACGTGGCGCCATAATAAAATTAAAAGATGTTGTAGATGATGCCATTCAAGGCCTTGATTTTGTACAAAGCGTAATTGTTCTAGAACATACTAGAAATCAAATCACATACAATGCAAAAGACAAGAAATGGAACGAGTTTGTTGATTCCATGGAACCGTTATGTGATGCAGAGATACTTGACAGCAATCACCCACTTTACATCCTCTATACTTCAGGAACCACGGGAAAACCAAAAGGTGTTCTGCATGGTACTGGTGGATATCTCACCCATGTCTTTGCCACATTCAAGTGGATCTTCGACATTCGTGATTCCGATGTTTATTTTTGTACAGCTGATATTGGATGGGTTACCGGTCATAGCTATATAGTTTATGGACCGATGATGCATGGCGCAACGCAGGTGATGTACGAGGGAGCACTTGATTATGCAACCCCTGCAAGAATATGGGAAATTATTTCACGATATGGCGTCACAATCTTGTATACCACTCCTACTGCACTTAGGATGTTCATGAAGTCTGGTGACAAACTTCCAAACTCTAACAACTTGACAAGCTTGAGGTTGCTTGGAACAGTTGGTGAGCCAATCAACCCGCAGGTCTGGAAATGGTATTTTAAAACAATTGGCAAGGAAAAATGTCCTATTGTTGATACATGGTGGCAGACAGAAACAGGAGCCGCAATGATCTCACCACTTCCTGGAATTGAAACAATTCCACTCAAGCCAGGCTCTGCAGCAAGACCTGTACCAGGAATTTGCATATCCATTGTTGACGATGGTGGAAAACAAGTACCTCCTGACTCCAAGGGGTATCTGGTAGTGGAAAATCCCTGGCCTGGCATGCTTCTTACATTGTGGGGTGATGATGAAAAGTACAAGACCGTCTATTGGTCAAAATACAAACACATGTACTATGCAGGCGATTATGCAATAAAGGACAAAAATGGCTACATCTGGATGCTTGGACGCGCAGATGATGTACTCAAAGTGGCAGGTCACAGGCTTGGTACTGCCGAGATTGAAAGCGGTTTTGTATCTCACAAGGCAGTTGCAGAAGCAGCAGTGTGTGGAATACCGCACGAGGTCAAGGGCGAATCAATCATTGCGTTTGCAGTTCTAAAAGATGGTATCACTCCAACACCACAGCTAAAAGAAGATCTTGTCAAGCATATACGAAAGACAATAGGCCCTATTGCATCACCTGACCAACTGTTTTTTGTCAAAAAACTTCCAAAGACTAGAAGCGGCAAGATAATGAGAAGATTGCTCAAAGCAATTGCACAAGATGAAAAAATTGGTGATATAAGTACACTAGAGGATGAGGCGTCTGTCGATGAAATAAAATCTGAGCTTGCAGACTTGAAACACACGCTTGGAAGATCCTAGATTGAAATTATCTGCATCTTAGAATTCTCGGTAATGTGGAACTTGTCAGTAAATCCTCCTGTTACCTCTAAAACATATTTTGCCATTTTGCCGTCTGCATTCTGAACAGTACATGTGGCAGTCTCAAGTGCAGACTTGCAGGGTGCAACATTTTTTGCAATGTGGATTACATTTCCGTTTGCATCAAACCAAATTATGTCGAGCGGAAACTGCATGTTTAGCATCCATATTGGTACAACCTGTGCCTTACTGAATACAAAGATCATCCCCTGGTCGTCTGGTAGTTCGTTTTGAAACATGAGACCTCTTACCTTCTGTGCATTCGTTTCTGCAATCTGCACATCTAAAATCTTGTCATCAAGCTTGATTGTACCCTTTGGAAACTTGACATCTTCAAGCTTGGAATCTGCAGGAATTGTAATGACACCTACTATTCCTATTATTACTGCTGCAATTGCAATCGGGATTAAAACTTGGGCCCTTGTTGCCACAAAACACTAGATTCAATATCCAGTTAAAAACCAATGCAAAAAATAATGAAGAGTATTAATGCATCTTGTCTTTTAGATTGGAATAATCACTGAAAAAGCTCTTTGTCTCCTGACCAATGTCTTTGATGGTAGCTCCATTGTATATTTTTTCTAGGCATTTTCCGGCAATTATCATTGGAATGCCAATGGGTGTAGTAAATGGGTCTGGCGAAAAAAGAAAAATGAATCCGATCTTTGTAATCTTTTTTCCTGGAGCCGGTGCTCTCTGCAGTGAGCCAAGAGCACGTGCAGTACCCCTATCATCTATCTTTCCAATCTCAGAGTAAATTCTAGCCCTTCTGTGAAGAGAATCGCTTACTTTTTTTATTTTATCAATACTGTGCCTGACTCCCTCATCCATGCATCCCTTCTCTTTGAAAATATAGTTAAAACTCCGTGCAAAAGATCAATCACAACTAGGTGAACATTTCTGATCAAGAGATTAGGTTATATGATTTCATGTGTAACCAACAAAAACATGAATGAAAAACGTGCTGAGCGGCTAGAATCCATAAAAGAGGCACACAAATCGGCAAAAACTGACTATTCCAGGATGGAGGACTATCTAGAGGTGATATCTGAGCTTGTGGAACTCAAAGGGTACGCAAATACGCTTGATATCTCAAGATACCTCACAGTAAGTGCCCCGTCTGTCACAAAGATGCTCCAAAAGCTTGCAGAAGGGGGATATCTAGAATATGAAAAATATCGCGGAATCAACCTGACTCAGAAAGGTTCTGCATTGGCAGATGCGGTGCGTCAAAAGCATGGCACGTTACTAGAGTTCTTTAGGATGCTTGGAATTAGCCATGAGATTGCAAATCAGGATGTTGAAGGAATAGAGCACCACCTAAACCCACAAACAATAAAACAACTACGCAAGTTTGTCACCTTTCTAAAATCAAATCCAAAAATTTTAGAGAATTTCCAGTAGCTAGTCGTGAACAGTTATCTTGATATCTTCTTTTGACATTACTGCCCCGATCAATCTCCTGCCAGCAGTGGATTTTTTTGGAATTATTATTCTGCCGTTTTTTCCAACTCTTGTGGACGTGATATTTTTGTCATTAACATAAACATCTGCATCCATGCCGGACTTTGAAATGTCCATTTCTAAAACAAAATTATTTCCTGATTCTGACATTTCAAACCATTCTCCACCTCTTGAAGATCCTCCCTCTTTTGGCTCTACATCTATGTGAACCCCTAATGTCTTTTCAAGATCATTTATTGTTGCCCCTCCTCTGCCAATAATTGCTGGCATGGATTCCTTGTCAACCCGTACCCGTATGCTATTGTTTGATAAAATCTCAATCTCTGCGTTAGAATCAAATCTTCGTATCGTGTCCTTGATCTTTGCCTCTGCTAGTTTTTCAATGCCACCGCTCTTGTTTTCTTTAGATATTGGGATTACAACATTCTCATCACCATACGTGTAAATTTCATATTCCAAGTTGTGGTCCTCAAAGTTTCTAATCTCGATTACTGGTCTTGCCAGGTCTTGTTCTGTCATTCCGGTTGGTACCTTTACCTTGAACTCCAGCTCATACACTTTTGAGATCTGGCCTGCCTTTACAAAAACTACTGTATCCAGTATGTGTGGAATCATTCCAAGTTCAACTTTGCCAATGAATCTTTGAATCGCATCAAGTGGTGCATGTGCATGTACTACTCCTATCATACCTACACCTGCCAGTCTCAGGTCTGAAAATACTCTAAAGTCTTGATATCTCCTGACCTCGTCAAATATTGTGTAATCTGGCCTTACAAGAAGAAGAATGTCTGCAGCATTTTCAAAACTGCCTTCAAGATGTGTGTATTGGGTTACCTGATTATTTACCTGCAAGTCTCTTGGAGACTCGAATGTCTTTACAATCTTGCCTTTTGCAGAGTAATAGTTTGCAAGGCTTGATGCAAGTGTACTCTTGCCAGAGCCAGGTGATCCTGATATCAGTATTCCTTCAGCCTTTTCAGAAAGACGTTGCATCAGTTTTTCGGAAACAGTATACTGATCTAATGACATCTTTACTATTGGATGTGTTATTGTAATTTCATAACTATTTGAAAACGGTGAATGTGTTACAACCACCCTAAAGTCTTTGTATTGTATTACAAGAGCACCTGATTTTGATATTTCGATCATGCCAAGCTGTGTTGCCCTTGATGCTTCCAAAATTTCGCTAGTGATTCCTTCCAAGTATTCTTTTGTCAATAGTGTTTCTCCTATGGGTGTTAGGGAAAATGATCCGGGCTTGCCACGCTTTGCACGCGGAAATGTTCCGTCCTTGAGATGAATACTCATTGTCTGACTGTCAAAGTATTTCTCAAACTCTAGGTCTGAAATCTTGATCTGAGGTTTGGAATAGCTTGTCTTTACTCCCTCTGCCTGTGCTACCAAGGCCTGTACATAATCTGCGGTATAAAATGTAGCCCCATTTTTTTTTGCGATGTCTTTTATTATTGCATCAATTCTACCATGTCTTGCAAGTCTGATGTCGTCCATACTGGGGCGTTCACCCTCAAATTTGAGGATGATGTTATTTTTCTCTGCCAACTCACGAATCTTTTTGATCTGTTCTAATCCGACAAAACCATGGTCTTTGTGTTGAGATGCCTGTGATTGTAATTCATCTAAAACCGCAACAGGTATTATTATCTCACAATTTGTCATAGTGCCGGCTTCGATTAATTTGGTAATCTCTCCATCGATTATGATACTAGTATCTACTACGAATTTTTCCATGGATGTACTCGTTTTCTGCACCTTTTAATCATAACTGTATTTAAAAATGACAAGCCTGATACAAAACTACATCTTATGGGAGACAAAAATGATGTTCTTATAATTGAAGACAGCATGGCAACAACCACTCTATTACGGGATTTTTTAAAAAAACTGGGATATGAAAACGTAGAGGCATGTAATACTGGAAAGGCATGTAATACTGGAAAGGCAGGTATACAGTTGTTCTCTGATCTTGAAAATGCTGGCAGGCGGCCGATTGTTCTTTTGGATTTTCACCTTCCAGACATGAATGCAAATGAAATCATGACAGGCATATTTGGCATTCGCCCTGATGCAAGGATAATTCTTGAAACTGCTGATTCCAAGTCCGATGAGCAAATAAAAAATGCACTAAGGGGAGGTGCTTATCTGTATATTGAAAAGCCGATACGATATGATAATCTAAAAAATGTATTTGAAACACTGGAAAAAGAACAAGATATTCTAGAAGAAAACCCCTGGCTGACGATCTTGAAAGGGTGATATTTCATATAAAATCATCCGCCAGGATAAGTTTTGCAAGACTTGCCGAGTATTCTGCAATACAAAGTGACTTGCTTAAAAAATATCTGTTACAACTTGAAAATGAAAAAAAGATAACAAAAATTTCTGATATGAAGGAAGTCTCTTGTATCCAATGTGATTCAATGCGTATTCTTCCCAATTTTTCCTGTCCTGTCTGCCATGGAACCAACTTTGCCCAAGGTAAATTAATTGAGCATTTCAAGTGTGGAAATGTCTCTGTTGAGAATTCTTACAAGGAAAACAAATGTCCCAAATGTCTCAAGGAAATAAAAATTCTGGGAGTTGATTATAAAACAATGGATAACTATTACATATGTAATGGCTGTGGAGACAAGTTTTCATATCCGTCGCAGGATTTTTTGTGTATACGATGCAACAATAGGTTTCAACTGGAAAAGGCAAAATGGGTCACAAGTGTTGGATACAAGTCATCCGGATTATGATTTTGCGACACTGTTGATTATTTTTAACACTTCTTGAAAATTAAATGGCTTTAAAACGTAGGTGGTGGCCCCTGCCTTTGTACACTCTTTGACAGTCTCTTGATTGTCACTTGCTGAAATCATGATGACCTTTGCTTTTGGATCGTACGCAATAATTTCCTTGAGAGCTGTAAGACCATCTTTTTTTGGCATTGCCATGTCTAGCAGGACAATGTCCGGTTTTGTCTTTGTGTATTCTTCCAAGGCTCCGATGCCACTTGCAAGTTCTGCAACCAATTTGTGTTGGCCAATGACTAGTATGTCTTTTAAGACCATCCTGATAGCATCAGAATCATCTATCACCATAACATTGACCATGTTAGATTCTCGAGGCTGTGCTATATAATTACAAGTATCATTTAAAATTCAAAAATGTCTGGATATGTACACATTACATGCTTTCTAAAATCATCGGTCTGGATGTTTGTCTGTCCGTTACAGAGACTGGACATTCTCTTTACTGCATCTAAGATTGTACTGTGTGAGCCTTTCAGTACCCCATGGCTTGAGACATATTTTGTGATCATGTCGCTTATTTTTGCAATCTCTCCAATTTTTTCTTGACCCATCATGGGTGCTAGACCCTTTATCTTGTGCATGTGTTTTACAATCTCACCGGATCTTTCATAGAATTGCTCGTCATTTGTACAGGAGAGAAAGATCTTGTTCAGGTTGTCTATCTCTGATTGTATCTCTTGTCTTGCCATCCTGAGAAACTCGTCAGACATTTTAACTACTTACTACATATCTTTTATACTAACTTTTATACGCGCCTTTGTCATTTTCACCCTTGTGAAGCTTACTCAAAAGACATATCTTTTACTAGCTGTAATAATTGGTGTTTCTGCCGTCAATTTCTATCTCTTGATATTTACGTCGCAACAAAATCAAGACATACTGCATTCCATAAGCTATGCAAGTGATCTAAAGGTCATAGTTGAAAGAATTGGCGGTACTGCAAATTCGATTGCAAGTGGCAATGAGGGTGACAGGGTAACTTTGGAGCAACAACTAGCTAATTTTGATACCACGTATGCTCGACTTGGAGTGGGAGGGAGCATTGGTGGTCTCAATGTGGTCGCAGTTCCACAAAATCTGATTCCCGCATATAAAAAAGTTGGTGATGCCTGGGGGCCATACAAAGACGATGCCGAGAAGATAAAAAAAGAGAGTATTTTTGATCCAAAGGTAAGAGATGACTTGGCATACGTGCTTGGTAAAAATGGTGATCTGGCTTTGCTAACCAATGGCGTTGAAAATGATCTTGCCCCCTTGGACAGAAATTACTACCGACAGAAAATAATTGCACTTGAGATGATAAACACTGCAAAAGATATTGGAGAAAAAACATTATTGTATTCCATCGGTGAAGGGGGGAATGTTACAGCATCGCTCAAAGAAGACCGTGTACTCTTTGGCGCAGATCTCAAAAAATTAGAAGGATTACCACTAGATGATCCTATATATGCAAGCTATGGTATAACATCTGAAACGTTGCAAGAAATTCCGAGGGCAAATTCTGACTCTATACGGCAACTTGATCCTCTCTGGGAGTCTGTCAACGCAAAACTGGTTTACATTGAATCAAATACATTGTTGTCAAAAGACTTTGGAGCTGCGTTATCACAATTGAATTCTCAAAGAAATGTATTGCTTAACACAACATCTGATTTTGTAGATCAGTGGAACGGAATGGTTGATTCTCAATTGCACGACAAAGTGCTGATAGTGCAATTGTTTATCATTGCAGATATTGTGATATTTGTCACTGTTATATTGTCAATTAGAAAGTCATTGGCACCTCTTGCCACTTTGATAAAGGCAATCAGTCGTATTAAAGAAGGGGTTTACGGAGACAGGATTGCATATTCGGCAAAAGATGAAATCGGTGAACTTGCGGAAACATTCAACTCCATGTCTTTTACAATCCAGAAAAAAGAGGAAGAGGCAAAGAAAATAGAGATTGCAAAAGATGAGTTCCTTGCGATGATTACCCATGAACTAAAAACTCCACTTGTACCAATCCAAGGATATTCTGATATATTACTTGGAGAGCATCTTGGGCCGCTGAATGCAACTCAGAAAGAGAGACTAAAAATTATCAGCTCAAGTGCAACTACGCTGTTGCAGCTAATTTCAGATTTGCTTGATGCGCAGAAGCTAGAGCTTGGACAGCTCAGAATCAAAAAAGAGAGAAACAACCTCAATGAAAGTATAGAAAAAACAATACTTGGAATGCAGCCACAAGCAACTGTTGATGAGATATCACTTAACTACACTCCAAAAAAAGATGTTTATGCTTATTATGATGATGATAGGATAAAGCAAGTACTCACCAACTTGATAAAAAACAGCCTCAAGGCAACTTCTCCCAAGACAGGCACGGTGGAGATACAACTTGAAGAAAAAGAAAATGAGGTAGTGATTTCAGTCAAGGATAATGGCAAAGGCATACCGTCTGATGCAAACGACAAGATATTCAAAAAGTTCTATCAGGCTGATACTACAAGCACAAGAGAAAAGGGCGGAAGCGGACTTGGCTTATCCATTTGCAAGGGAATTGTAGAGGCTCATGGCGGCACTATCTGGATGCAAAGTGCACTGTCCAAAGGGACCACATTCTCATTTACAATTCCAAAGACAGAGGCAATTAGAACGCCAATATGGGATAAGTCATACTAGTGAATTTATGTCGCTTGAAGATTATGCTGAAAAAGCAATCCAGGTTGCACTTGATGCCGGTTCTCAGTATTGCGATGTAAGGGCCGAGTCTGTCACGACTGAAGGGTTTGTCATCGAAAATGGCGAGGTTGAAAACTTTGTTTCATCACGTGATTCTGGTCTTGGAATTAGGGTTCTAGTAAACGGGGCATGGGGATTTTACTCTGTCTCTGAACCAAAATCACTTGATGGTGTAAAACAGAATATTGTTGATACCATCAAGGCAGCCAAGTACTATTCAGGATATAAAAAACATAAAGTGAGGCTTGCCGAAGTTCGTTCTTTTACTGATAATGTACGATTCCCCGTACTAGTAGAGCCAAATGTTGAAGAGATGGTAAAACTTGGTTTAGAGTCTGACAAGATAATTCATGACAAAAAACGAATAATAAAATCATCTGTATCAATACATCATGACAAGTTTCACAAGTACTTTGTAAACAGTGAAGGATCAAAAATCACTCAAGACTTTGATGATGTGGTGGCAAACATGTCTGCAACAGCGCATTATTCGGGATTGACAGAATCAGTAAGTACCACTGAGGGCGGAAGGGGTGGACTTGAGATGATTACTGGTAAAAACGACATATTTGCTATATCGCAGTCAATATCTGAAAAAGCTGATGCGCTACTTGACGCAAAGACAGTAAAAGAAGAAAAATCTACCGTGGTAATGAATCCTGATTTTGTCGCACTGCTTTCGCATGAAATTCTTGGACACCCGTCTGAAGCTGACCGAGTGCTTGGAAAAGAAATGGCTTGGGCAGGAGGTGCATGGTGGGCAGGAAAACTTGGAATGAAAATTGGCTCATCTGAGCTAAACGTAATTGATGATCCGACAATCCAGTCTAGTCTTGGGTGGTACAAGTATGATGATGAAGGTGTACCTGCAACAAGAAAGGTGTTGATAGAAGATGGAGTCCTATGCAATCATATGCAAAGCCGAGAGACTGCGTCATTGTTTGACACTGAGCCAAACTCATCAATGAGGGCAACTGGATACTCGTTTATGCCTCTTGTGAGAATGGCATGCACCTGCATCTCACCTGGAAACTGGGATCCTGCCGAAATGATAAAGGACGTAAAAAATGGATTTTTAATCTGTAACATGAAAATCCCCTCAATAGACATGATGCGGTACAACTGGAGCATCTCGTGCCAGTATGCACAAAAAATTGAGAATGGAGAACTGGGTGATCTGCTACGAGATGTCATTGTGATGGGCAACTCGCCTGAATTTTTTGAGTCAATTGATGCAAGAGGAAAAGATTTTCAGGTAAGGCCCATCGGAAACTGCGGAAAAGGTGACCCGATGCAAATCATGAGGATGGGAAATGGCGGTCCACATATACGTGGCAAGTCAATTGTAAAAAGTGTGGCAACATAAAATGTCTGATAAACTAGATGATGTAAAAAACAGGGTAATCTCTTGTGTTAATTGCAATCTTTCAAAATCAAGGACAAATGCTGTGCCAGGAGATGGAAACAAAAACTCTGATGTCATTTTTGTCGGCGAGGCTCCTGGGAGAAATGAAGACCTCAAAGGGAAACCGTTTGTGGGAACTGCTGGGCAAATTCTTTCTGAGGCACTTGAATATGCAGGATTTGCAAGAGATCGGGTCTACATAACAAATGTAGTAAAATGCAGGCCGCCAGATAACAGACAGCCTCTGACAGAAGAGCGAACTGCATGCAAACCATACCTGTCAGAAGAACTTGAAATCATAAAACCCAAAATAGTTTGCATACTTGGAAACACTGCATACAACTCATTACTTGATGGTAGCGCAATAACAAAAAATCGTGGCAAGATTGTAAAAAACAACGGCCAACTTTATTTTGTCACTATCCACCCAGCTGCTGTGATATACAATCCTGCTATGAGGCAAGTCCTCAAGGACGACTTTGTCTTACTTGCCAAGTCCTTGGATAAATTAAGAAAGGGTTTGGACATAGAAATTTCACAATGAAGGTACTTACCAGCTCATTTTATGACCGAGACACAGTCGACGTTGCCCAAGCCTTGATTGGAAAGATACTGGTTAGAAAAATTAATGGAAATACTGTATCTGGAGTAATCGTAGAAACTGAAGCATATCGATACAAAGATGATCCGGCAAGTCATACCTATGGCGGAATGACTGGACGAAACAAGGCAATGTTTGGGCCTGTCGGAAGAGCGTATGTCTACTTTACGTATGGAATGCATTATTGTGTAAATGTAGTGGCCAAAAGCCCAGATTATGATGCAGGTGCGGTATTACTCAGATCCCTTGTACCACAACAGGGAATTAGTTTCATGTCTGTGCAACGTAATACTTGTGATATCTCCAATCTAACAAATGGTCCTGCCAAGCTTACCCAGGCATTGATGATAACAAAAAAAGAATACGGTGAGGACCTTACAAAAAAATCCAGCCTGTACATCACAGATGGATTTGAAATAAAAAAGTCTGAGATTTTGTCAGGACCGCGGATTGGGATAAAAAAAGCAATCGACAAGATGTGGAATTTTAAGACAACAAAAAATGTCTTTGAAGAAAACTAGGAAGATGGATTAGGTCTTGCACCAAGTGTGATAGTCAAATCCACTGACTTGCCTTGCCTGTACACTGTCAAAACTACCTTGTCTCCTACATTTTTCTTTTCGTCTATATATGAAATGATGTCATAAATTGTCTTGATTGGATGTCCGTCTATTGCTGTTATGATGTCTCCACCGTGAAGGATATTGTTCTGATCTGGTGTGGCTGGAGTTATTCCTGCCTTGTCTGCAGGTCCTCCCTTGATAGTGCTCTCAATTATTACTCCCTTGAAGTTTCTTGCTAGTCCATTTGCAAGAGCTACATCGGAGTCTAGACTTCTTCCTGATATGCCAAGGTATGGGTGAACATATGTTCCATTTTTAATCAAGACTGGAGCTATTCTGTTTATTGCATCTGCAGGTACTGCAAATCCAACCCCTGCAAAATCTCCGGTGTTGGTACTGATTGCAGTGTTCATCCCTACTACTTGGCCATTGAGGTCTAGTAGTGGACCACCAGAATTTCCTGGGTTTATTGCTGCATCAACTTGTATAACATCGGGTATTGAAAATCCTACAGAGCTGCTATCTGGAAGCAGTCTCCCAGTCTGGCTAATTATTCCTGTTGTCATTGTATCACTTAGTCCAAATGGATTACCTATTGCAATGACTTGCTGTCCAACATCAAGATTTGATGAGTTTCCAAGGATTAGGGGGACAAGATGTTCGTCAGAAAAGTTGTCTATTATTTGTATTACTGCGATATCGTTTCCAGGATCAGTTCCTACTACTTTGGCAGTATAGGTATTTCCGTCAATAAATGAAACATTTACTATCTTTGATCCTTCTACAACATGATTGTTTGTGATTATTCTTCCGTCTGTATCGTATACAAAGCCTGATCCAAGTCTTGTAGACTGGCTTTCAAGTGGCTGGCCATTTAGTATGAAATTGTTGTCTACTGTTGAGACCTTGCTTGTTATCTGTACTACTGAGTTCTCTGTGTGCTTGTAAATCTGTGTAAGGATGGCACCCTGTGCTGCAAGGCTTGATCCAGATCCTGGTGGTCCAGGAGGTCCTTGTGGACCGGGTGGACCTTGAGGTCCTGGAGGTCCCTGAATTGCACCCTGTGATATTTCGTTCAACATTTTTCCGTTGCTAAATTGCAACACAACTGTAGCAGCCAGAACAATGGTCACACCAATAAGTATAATCTCAAGTCTTTTCATGCTGAAACCTCTGCACCAATTCTGTATATCAAAATATTATGTTTTACTATCAAATGTTCCATCTATATTGTCGAGTTAAACGGTCTAATTTTTCAGTAATATATTTTGCTAAACTTTGGTAATCATTACATAAATATACGCATCATTCACTGGTTTTATAGTGGGAAAAAAACAAAAGAACAAGGCCAAGTCTAGTCCAATTTCTAAAGGTTTGATAATGACTGTTGCAGTTATCGCACTAGCTGTTGCGGGCGGTGTATACTATATCTGGAACTCTTCAATTCCTGTAAATGTAGACCACCCGGTATTTGCAACAGCTTCTAATGTCTACATACTTGCAATTCACAATAGCCAAGGATATGCATATGATGAACAGTCTACTAAAACTGGAAAGACAACTATCTCTGGTACCAATGTTGATCCTGCAATTCACGTTTCAGAAGGAACACTGGTTGCATTACATGTGATAAATGAAGACAAGGATACTGGCTCAGATCAGGATTTGAACATTGATGCATTTAATGTCCACACAAGACATCTGAAGTACTTTGAGGCTCAGACCATAAACTTTGTTGCAGACAAGATTGGCAGTTATCCATATTATTCTAAACTACATCCAGAAATGAAGGGCACAATAACCGTGGATCCATAAAATTGACCACCAAAATACTTTTTAGAAACTCTATCAACATTAAACAGGAAAGGCCAAATCAATATGAGCGACGATAAGACACAACACTCTCGCTTTGATCTACTTGATTTGATGGATAATTTCATAAGCAAAATTCTTGAACTAAGACGAATTCTTGTTGGAGTGTCAATCTCCGGCTTTATCTTGGCACCTTTTGCAATCGGGCTTTCTATATTTTTGCTAACTCACAAAAACTTTTTCATTGTTCTTGACAATGAATATGACTTTGGAGTGGCACTGAGCATACTGCTTGGGTTAATGATTGCAATATCAGTGGGATGGGTGATAACTGGAATCCGACAATACCAGACACTAAAATCTTGGAATAAAAAATATCGAGAATATGTCCAACAAAAAGACGAGATTGACAAAAAGATTGCGGCACAATACGGCTTGGACCTAGACTAGATCTCATTTTTTGGCTGGCCCTTCTTCTTTCTTGGAAATAGCGTCTCATAAGGATCCAAGATTGTTTTACAAAACTCTATTCCTTGTGGAGATGGCTTGTACATGGTTATGATGCGTTTCCCAAGATGCCTTTCCTCACTTTGAATCAGATTGTTTGATTCAAGTTCTTCAAGTATTGACTTGTGTTTTTTTAAATTCAGGCCGCAAAAGCTCACAAGGGCTGTCTGGTTGAGTTCTCCATATTGAACTAGTATGAGAATAATATCCTTGATTATGTATATCCTGTCACGATAAGGGTTTGATCCTGACATTGGCTACATTACCTTCTTGGTATAATATAATGCCTGACTGTCATGACGCGCTGGACTCATCACTAATAACTTCTTGCAAAAATTGCATGTATCGTGGTCTGATTCTTGCATACAATACACTTGGAGTCTTGTATCTTTGCATCAAATGGAATTACTCTAATATCTGCACCTGTTGACTCTTTTATGATCTCTTCACATTTTGTCTGTCCGCACCATGGTGAATAAAGAAATGCGCCCCTTTCCATCTCTGACTTGAATTCATCAAAGTCTGTCACCTCTCTTGTCTTTTCTCTTAAAAGATTCTTGGCATTTTCAAAGAGGCTCTGTTGGATCTCGTCTAGCATACCGAGAATTCCGCTCTCTGTATCTTCAAATGCTAGATCAATTTTCTTGAGACTGTCTCTGCGGACCAGGACCATCTTACCTTTTACTATGTCCTTGGGGCCTATCTCAACTCGTAATGGCACACCCTTCATCTCCCAATCGTGGAATTTGTATCCTGGAGTAACTTCGTCTCTTACATCCATGTGTACACGAAGATTGTGCTTTGCTAGGACTTGTTTTATTTCAGAAGCCTTGCTGAGAACAAGATCCATGTCTTGTGGTGAGTAGTAAATTGGTACTATGACTACTTGTATTGGCGCAACGCGAGGTGGTAGAACAAGTCCCTTGTCATCACCGTGGATCATAATTAGCGCTCCTATTAGACGCCATGAAACTCCCCATGATGTCTGCCACGCAAATGTCTCTACATTTTGCTTGTCCAAGAATTTTACATCAAATGGCTTGGAAAAGTTTTGTCCCAGAAAGTGCGATGTTCCCATCTGGAGTGCTTTGCCGTCTGGCATGATTGACTCCATTGTTGTGGTATATACCGCACCGACAAATTTCTCCTTTTCACTTTTTTTGCCAGTGATTACAGGAATTGCAAGTTCTTCTTCAACTGTTTTTTTGTACATTTCAAGTATTGACATTACTTCTTGCTCTGCCTCTTCTTTTGTAGCATGTACCGTGTGGCCCTCTTGCCATAAAAATTCTGATGTTCTCAAAAATGGCTTGGTTGCCTTTATCTCTGCTCTTAATGCAGTATTCCAGAAATTAATCTTGAGCGGTAGGTCTCTCCAACTCTTTATCCATTTTGAATACATTGAATATGCAAGGGCCTCAGAGGTTGGTCTAAGTGCAAGCCTGTCACCAATCTCTGTCTCTCCAGAATGTGTGACCCAGAATACCTCTGGTGTAAATCCTGCAAAGTGATCAGACTCTTTGCTTAGTAATGACTCTGGTATCAGGACTGGAAGAAAACCGTTTTCATGGCCTGTTGCCTTTAACTTTTGATCAAGTGAAGATTTCAAAGATTCCCATATTGAATACCCGTAGGGCCTAAGGACAATGAGGCCTTTTACTGGAGCATAATCTGCAAGATGTGCTTTCAGTACTACCTGCGTATACCACTCACTAAAATTTTCATCCTTCTTTACTGTAATTCCTATCTCTTTACTCAATTCCAGTCTTTCTTTTAGTTACACTAATGAGCTTTTCTGGTTTTTAGAGCGGATCGCCTTTGCAGAGCACTTTTCCTGATACTCTGCTCTGGAAATTGGAGCATATGAAACATTGGATAAATGGAAGTTCGTTTTTCAAAACAGGGCAATCTACTGCTTCTTCTTTCATACGCTTGAGCATCTTTGGACTAACTCCTTTTAGCTTAAGTTTTCCCTTGTCATCCATCATGCCTGATGCCTTGAGTTCTTCTTTTGTTTTATCTGACAACTTGATAGCTTTTGCAACAACTTTTACTGGTACTTCATATTTGTGCGGAAGCTCTGTCATATTCTTCAGCCTGATAACCTTGAATATATTACTAGTGGTAAAAAGATCTGATAATCACTTAAGATTAATATAATCTGATTTATGGTTGAAAGAAGAAACTGATGTTAGCAATCTTTGACGTTGAAGGCGTATTACTTGATGCAGAATTTCTTCCAATACTTGCCGAAAAAATTAACAAGCAAGATGAAATCTGGGCAATCACAAGACAAGGAATTGAAGGCAAGATAAACTGGGAAGAGGGATTAAAGAAAAGAATTGATCTTCTTCGTGGCATTGATTATGAGACATGCAAGGAAGTATCTGATTCACTTAAAATAATGACTGGTGCAAAAGAGGCCTGCCGGGCATTGAAGGCAGCAGGCTGGAAAATCATGGCGGTATCAGGAGGCTTTACACTGATGACTGATAGACTGAAAGAGGAATTAGACCTTGACTATGTTTTTTCAAACGATCTACTATTCAAGGATGGAAAGCTTGATGGTGTAACAATTGATGTAGACTCGGACAAGTCCAAATCTGCAATTATAAAAATAAATGAATGGAAAGAAAAAAAAGAGAATATTATAGTGGTCGTAGATGGAGCAAACGATGTCAAACTGTTTAACATCTGCGGTCTTGGTATTGCATTTCGAGCCCAGGATGTGGTAAAGGAACTTGCCACTGTCACACTTGAAGAAAAAGATCTCTCCAAGATTATAGGGATAATCAACAAACACTATGGTCTGAAAATACCGTTACCGACATTTGCCTAGACAAGATATCATTTTAAGCAGTAAAAACCAACTTGATACATGTCACTACAAATAATTCCTGTCAAGATGTCACATGATGTAGAACCTGGGGATGACCTGGTTGAGATTTTGCTCAAAACAAAGGCTGGTAGGGAATTGAAGGAAGGTGACATTCTAGTATTTACGCAAAAGATAATCTCAAAACAAGAGGGACAAAAAATTGACTTGGCCAAAATCAGGCCAACACTTCTTGCAATAGGGATTGCAAGTGCATACAAAAAAGATCCGCGAATTGTACAACTAATTCTTGATGAAACAAAAAGAATTATTCGCATGAAAAATGGTATAATTATATCACAAACACGGCATGGCCTTGTCTGTGCAAATGCGGGAATAGATGAAAGCAACATGGAAAAAGGATTTGCGACACTTCTTCCAAAAAATGCCGACAACTCTGCCCAGAGGCTTAAAAGACGCATTAAGACAAAGACTGGAAAAAATATCGCAGTGCTAATATCTGATACATTTGGGAGACCGTTTAGAGAAGGCCAGACTGATGTTGCAATAGGAGTATCTGGAATGTCTCCCATAGTTAACTATGAAGGCAAGCAAGACAACTTCCAGCGAATTCTTAGGGTTACAGCAATTGCAGTTGCAGATGAAATCTGTTCTGCCACAGAGCTGGTTAGGGGGAAGACACTTTACACGCCAATTGCAATTGTGCGCAACTATCCGTTTAACACAAAAAGTGGGAGTCTCCAAGATCTGCTGCGCGTCAAATCTCTTGATCTGTTCCGATAAGCAAAAATCCTAGAAACAAAGATTATATGCATTGATGGGTGGATTCGATAAACATTGGCCGGATTAAAAATCGAACTGCATTGTCATAATGAATTTTCAAACTTTCAACTTGGGCCAAAAGAGACTCCATATGATTGTGGGGTGACAGTTATGCAACAGCTAGATAAAGCGCATGACGCAGATCTTGATGCATTTTTCATTACAAACCACAATACCTTGAACGGATACTGTTCCCTTTTGGAATATCAACAGAATCATGAGAAATACAAAAAGATTCGAGTATACCCAGGAGAGGAAGTAACAACTGATAAAGGAATACATGTCCTTGCATTTGGTCTAAATCAAACAGTAAAGGCTGGAAGCAGTCTTGAGGAAATACTGGATGATATAAAATCCCAAGGTGCAGTCTCCTGTGCCCCGCATCCATTTGGACTCAGTAATGGTTTGAGGGAAAGAGCTGCGCTATGTGATCTAATTGAGGTCTTTAACAGCAACAACGTGGACCGGTACTCTAATCTTAGAGCATATCATTTTGCTAAAGCATCAAACCTCATCGAAGTGGCAGGAAGTGACTCACATGTTGCATCCACACTTGGTAGATGTACAAACATGATTGATTCAGAGAATAATCTTGATGATATCTTGTATGCGCTACGTCATGGCAAGGTAACAATAGGCAATACTGGTTACATCACAAGCCGGGAAATGATAGAGCATGCATTGTACAAGATTGAAAACTCTAAAGAGGACATTCTCATGTACTTTGAAGAATACCACCCTCATCTGACTGGGATGTGTAGATTTTTGATCAATGCCTTTGAGTCAAATCCAAATAGTATCGTATGGACAACTGCCTACAAAGTTGCAGTGCGCCTGATTACAAAACTTTCGAACAAGATAAACTTCAAAGACCAGGATCATACTGTTTTGTATGAAAGAAATCTACGGGCTATACTGCCGATGATTCTTAAATGATGTAATTTTCTTGCACTCATGAATAGATTTTAATATTGCACGAGCACTTTTTTGCTTACAGGTGACTGACATTTCAGAATTAACCCCAACCAAGACAATTGATGTACGTGGCATGTTCTGTCCAGAGCCTGTCTTTAGAACAAAGATAGAGATGGAAAGAATGGCAGTAGGAAATATTCTAAAAATAACTGCAGACGATCCTGCCTCTGAAGAAGACATCACAAGATGGGTAAATAGAACTGGTCACCAATTAATTGGTATTAAAAAAACAGACAAGGATCTAGAATTTACAATCAAGAAGGTGAAATAATCTAACTTGGCTGAAACACTCGAAGATGCTGGTATGACAATAAAAATTGGCGGTACGCCAATTGTAAAATTAGAATCACTTTCAAAAAACAATACTGAATTTTACGCTAAACTGGAATTTTACAATCCGTTTGGCTCTGTAAAAGATAGGGCTGCATACTGGATGATCAAAATGGCTGAAGAAGGAGGCCTTATCAAAAGAGGCCACACTATAATCATAGAGCCAACTTCGGGTAACACCGGAATTGCACTTGCAGGAATCGCAAAGATTCTTGGATACAAAGTTGAAATTGTAATTCCTGAAAAGGCAAGTGCTGAAACTAAAAAAATAATTGAATCCCTTGGTGCCACATTATATCAGACAACAGACGACCTGTGCCCAAAGGTAGGTGCAGGCACTGATCAAAGCATTGCCCTTGCAAGGTCAATTGCATCTGCAAGACCTGACAAGTACTATTCTCCAAATCAATATGCAAACGAGGCAAATTTTATGGGTCACTACAAAGGAACAGGTCCTGAAATCTGGGAGCAAACACAAGGAAAGATAACCCACTTTTTCACCGGTGTGGGAACAGGCGGAACCATTACCGGCATTGGTACATATTTGAAAGAAAAGAATCCAAACATCAAGATAATTGCAGTTCAGCCACAACAGAATCACCTGATTCAGGGCCTGAGAAACTTTGAAGAGTCTTCCAAACCTGACTTGTTTATCAAGCGTGAACAAGTGGTCGATGACTGGATAACAATCACAAACGAAGAGGCGTTTGCTTCTGTCACGGAGATATTGCAAAAAGAACAGATGCTTGTCAGCCCCTCCTCTGCCACTGTGTACACTGCCATGAAAAAATATGATATTTCAAATGGATGTGTAGTTGGAATATTTGCAGACGATGGAAGAAAATTCAAGAGCCTCTATACTCAGCAAAAAATACTTACAGAAAGCGAATATGATTCTGCATTGGAAAATTCAAAATACATCTCAAAAGTTAGAGAATAATCATTTGTGCTCTGAGAGGTACTTGTCAACATCAATTGCAGCCATACAGCCAAAAGCAGCTGCGGTTACTGCCTGCCTGTATCTGTGGTCGTGTACATCTCCTGCAGCAAATACTCCTTCCACATTTGTCTGTGTGTGATTTTTTAGTATAATGTACCCGTTACCATCAAAGTCAATCTGTCCCTGGAATAATTTTGTATTTGGCTCGTGCCCTATTGCAACAAATATTCCACCCACTTCTAGCGTATCCATCTTGTTTGTTGTGGTATTCTTGATTGTTATCTGACTCACCTTCTGATTGCCCTTGATCTCCTCAATTACTGTGTTCCAATGGAATTGGATCTTTTGGTTTTCAAAAGCCCTGTCTTGCATAACCTTGCTTGCACGAAGCTTGTCTTTTCTATGTACCACGTGAACCTTGTTTGCAAACTTGGTGAGAAATATGGCCTCTTCCATGGCAGAATCTCCTCCGCCTGCAACTATGATCTCTTGATTTTTAAAAAATGGTCCATCACATGTTGCACAGTATGAGACACCACGTGCACTAAATTCCTGTTCTCCTTTTGCGCCAATCTTTCTTGGGGTTGCACCTGTTGCAATGATTACTGAATCTGCCTCGTATTCTTCGGAATATGTTAGTATTTTAAACGGCTTGTGTCTGAAATCTACATTTACTACTTCATCGTCAATGATTGTAGTTCCCATTCGTTCTGCCTGCTGTCGCATTGTTGTCATTAATTCTGGTCCCATGATTCCGCTTGCAAAGCCCGGGAAATTTTCAACCTCTGTTGTAAGCATTAGCTGGCCACCTGGGAGAACCCCTGAAATTATGAGTGTCTCACGTTTTGCACGTGATGTGTAAATTGCAGCAGTGTATCCTGCAGGGCCTGCACCGATAATTATCACATCAAACTTTTTTCTAGTTTCTGGTTTTTTGTCTTCTGATCTTATTTCTGCTTGCACAAATCAAACACGTTCAAGTTCATATTTAAATTATTCAGGCTTTTTGATCGACTCAAGAATTCTCTGGTGATGCCCACACAATTCTCCTAATTGTATCTGCGCATGAATTAGATCTTCTTGCCAGTGCGCATTGTACAAAACACATTCCTTTGAATCACAAAATGGCTCTGCTGTAACATGATAGAAAACTGCCTGGAGTGCATATCCCCTTACAACTTGGCCAAGACTCTTGTCGTGATATTCAAGAAACCTACCTTGAAACTGCTCCTTTAATGTGTCTAGATTGAGGCCTTGTGATATAGTATGATGCATGTTGAGATAATATTCACGGGGCTTGGCAGGAGCCTCTATTATTCCAGTAGTTGAGATGACAGATGGATTTGAGCAAATCACTACTCTTCCATGATATCTGTAATCTCCATAGTCATACGTGCATCCAAGTCTTGTGGTAAAAACCAGGTGAAATATTTCACTTGACAGTTCTTCGTTTGGAATCATATCTTGCACAATTCTTTGCAACTCAAAACCGTCATACAATACTATGTTTGAGCTAGAATGATTCCTGAATGACTCTTCTTCAAAATTAATCTCTTCTTCTGTTGGCACATGTTTTTCAAATGAGACATATGGATTAAACACTCGTGATGATGCCAGATTATATGCTGTATTTTTGTCTGAATTGAAATACATGAAGAAATTTTTTCTTACCTCTACTGGTACACATAGAACCTCCTCCAAAAATTTGGCCAGGTTGTCTATTTTGATTTCAGGAACTGCTGGTTCGTCGTAGAGAAAAATTTTAGATATCCTCATCAAGTACTTTTAAAAGTTAATTGATTTATCTTCTTAGTTCTTTTAACTTGGCAGCAGTTACTTCTGCTGCCTTTTTGCCTGATAATAACATGGAACCATATGTTGGGCCCATTCTCGCAAGTCCATATGTTTCAGTGACGGACATACCAGAAATGACCAGCCCTGGGTATATCTCGCCTGTCTTGTAGACCACTCTGTTCTCACCATCATCTATCCACATTGGATCCATTCCTTTCCATTCTACTAGCTTTCTATCTACTAGTCTTTTTACTGCAACAGAATCATGACCTGATGCATCAATTACCATTTTGGATTCTAGTGCAATGGGGTCTACACATGTTATGTTTCTTGGAAGTGCAGATACTGGCATCCAGTTTACCACAATTCCTGAGACACGACCCTTCTTCAAAACTAGATCATCAAACTTGGTTAACTGCAAAAACTTTACTCCTGCATCACATGCTGCTGCAATCAACTTGGACACTGCATGTGGCCCAGGTGTTAGAAAGAGGCCCTCTGAAACCTGCTTGTATGGAATTCCAAGCTCGTCCCATATTTTTTGTGCTGGGGCTCTGACTGTTACCGGATTCATCATGTAACCTCCAAGCCAATAGCCTCCGCCTAGATAGTTGTTCTGTTCAATTACTAGTACCTTGAATCCCATCAACGATAATTCTCTACTTGCAGTAAGCCCAGCAGGGCCTGCACCTATAATTATTACATCACTGTCTGATCTGTCAATTAATACTGCATGAAACTCATTTGCTATTGCTCGTGTAATTTCTACTTCTCTCAAGTCTGCGAAAATCTTTGGTGCTTCATCACTAAGAGTTGCTTTCTGCATGAAAAATTCTTCTCCGTTTTGCACATTAATAGTTTGCTCAGTTTGTAAACGCATCCTCGAAAGCCCTGATACATTCTCTTATGTGCATCTTCTTTGGAGGATTCTTGAATGCATATGCGGAAATAATGTCGGTCTTTGCAAAGTCCTTGTTTGATATTGTCTTCTTTGCAGCTCTTATGGAATCGACTATGACGTTGCAGCCGTTTGTACTGTCGTTTGTTCGAAGTGAAATGTCAAGCTCAACTGGCGAGCCAAGAAATCCCTTTGCCTCCATCCAATAGTAACTTACTCTGTAATCTCCAAGCTGTTCTGCATATTCTGTAGTACCTGCAGTTGACATGAAGGGAACAGGTGACTCGATTGCAATTGACTCTGTCTTGATAAGCCTCTTTCTTTCTCTTGTCTCCTCTGCCATGGTATTCTGGGTGTCCTGGTTGCCACCGACATCAAGTTGGTATGCTTTTTTCAAGTAAATTCCTCTACTTGCCATAAAATCTATCATACCTCTGTGAAATGCAGTGCCACCAAACTGGCTCATGAGATCGTCGCCAAGTATAACGAGTCCTTTTGACTCAAACTCTTTTCTTGTCTGGTCGGTGCAAGTCTTGGCAGCTGTTGCATTAAAAAAAGAGCATCCTGTATCAAGTGCAGCCTTGGCATATTTTTCACTGCTTTTTTCCATTCCAGAAGATATAACGTTTACAAGAAAATCCGGTTTTGCTTTTTTAAGAGAGTTAACAAATTCGTCATAGCTTGATGATATTGCCTGACCGTTTTTTGAAATGTGTGGAGGCGCCACATCCTCTGTAATACCTGGCTGGACTGTAATTTCTCCAAAGTCTGACTTGGTTTTTACCAAACTTGAAATGTTTTTTCCAACCTTTAATGCGTCTATGTCATACGCCGCAACAATTGTAATGTCGCTTAATGGAATTCCACCCACTTTTGGATGCCACAGGCCTTCGGTTGAATTTTTGTAAAACTCTAAACCTCTTACAAGCGTGCTGGACACATTGCCGGTTCCAACTACTGCAATGCTGATCTTATCTGACACGTCATTTTTTTCTCGCCGGTGACCATTTAACTCTTTTCTGGTTTTTGCAGATGCGTATTTTCCTTGTACAAGTCGCATACAAAATATGCAACTTTTGCCATAATTGTACTAAATCTAGCGAAAATTCCCATAATACAAAATTTATATGCTTTCTGAAGACAAGCTATCAATAATTGAATAATACCAGCGTTAGCCAGTCAAAACCAGACAGTGCACCAAAGCACAAGATGAACTGGGGAAGACTGGAAGAGGCAGAAAGATTTTCAGAACTAGTAAAACTGTATCGACAAGGAAAACTAGACCGTGACGATTTTCGAAGATTCAGGCTACAACATGGAGCCTATGGCAGCAGAATGAGCGATGATTACAGTATGGTTAGACTAAAACTCCCAGCAGGTGAAGTTTACTCTGAGCAGCTAGAAAAGATTGCAGACCTCAGCGAGCAATTCTCAATAGGTAGTGCACATGTTTCTACTAGACAAAATTTCCAACTTCACTGGGTTGCACTTGAAGATGTATCCGAGGTTCTAAGGGGACTTGCAGAGGCAGGAATGACAACAAGGGAAGCATGTGGAAATTCTGTTCGAAGCATAATGTGTAGTCCTCTTGCAGGTGTCTGTCCCGACGAGGTCTTTGACCCAACTTCTTATGCAGTTGCAGCAACCAAGTTCCTTTTGCGCAATCCGTTGTGCCAGTCACTCCCAAGAAAGTTCAAGATCAATTTCACATGCTGTGAAAAACATGGCATGGCAAGAATGGTAGACATTGGACTGGTCCCGCAACAAGGAGAAGTAAACGGCAAGCCACAGCGGGGATTCAAAATATTTCTTGGAGGCGGGCTTGGCGCACAATCATTTGTTGGCCATCAACTGGAGCAGTTCACGTCCGAGGATCAATTGTTGTATACCATTGTTGCAGTGATTAGACTTTTTGACAGGCTAGGAAACAGGGATAACATGGCCCGTGCAAGAATGCGTTATCTTGTAAATGAAATGGGATGGGAAAAATTCCAAAACTTGGTGCTAAAAGAAAGGACGATGATCAAGATGCTCTTATCTGTCTTGGTAAAACTCGAAGTTGACAAGACCCAGGAGCCAATGAGAAAAATATCTATCAACTCAGAGATGCCGTCGGTTCCACAAGGATATTCGAGATGGGTAAAATCAAACACGTTTAAACAAAAGCAATCCGGATTTAGTTGTGTATTTCTTACACTAGAGTCAGGTGACGTGACGTCAACCCAACTTCGTGCTATTGCCGCGATGGCCCGAGAGTTTACTGCAGATGGGCAGATACGAAACGGCTTTACACAAGATATGGTATTTCGATGGGTCAGAGACGAGGACCTCCAAAGGGTTTACTCTAAACTCTTAGAAGTCGGCCTTGCAAATCCTGGAGCACTCACAATGGCTTCCGTTGTTGGCTGTTCTGGAACGACATCATGTAACTTGGCACTGACAAACTCACACAGGTTGGCAAAAGAAGTACAGAGAAAATTCATCGAGCTAAAAATTGACGAAGACGATGATCTGCGAAATTCTACAATAAAGATAAGTGGCTGTCCAAACTCTTGTGGTCAACATGAAATTGCAACAGTTGGATTCTATGGTGGAGGTGGAAGACTTGGAAAGGACATGTATCCATTGTATACCATGTCGCTTGGCGGTAGGTCTGATGAGGATACTACACTTGGTCACATGTGCACCAAGGTTCCAGCAAAAAGAGTAATCCCCACAATTCTAAAAATAGTCGAGATATTCAAGTCTGACAAAAAACAAGGTGAGACACTTGACTTGTGGATGCGTCGAGTGATACAAGGAAACGGAGGTCCAAACATAAAATCCATTGATGATATCAAAGAGTTACTCAAGCCTGTTGTTGCAGCTCCTACAAAAGACAAAGATTCGGACTTTTATGCAGATTATGGAAATGATGGAAGCTATCATGCCAAGACAGGAAGGGGCGAATGTGCGGCTTGAGCAAAGAAAAAACCACTCGCGTTACAGTTGACGCAGACAAACTACGTTCTGAAATTCGAGACAAGAGTGTCAAAGTTCTTGACATCAGAAAAGAAGAAGATTACAAACAAGGTCATATTCCTGATGCGATAAACCTCCCGCTTGCAAACCTTCTTGCAGATGACAGTCCAGAAAGAGTTCTCCAGTATGCACAGTCGTTTGGGATCGGCGATGAGACCCCCGTTGTTGTATATGATGATACATTTGGTGCACTTGCATCCCGAATTGCATGGACACTTGAATACATTGGCCATGAAGACGTCTCGCTTCTTGATATTACATATGACACATGGAAAAAGCTAGGTCTTGAGGTGAACTCACAAACACCAGCTCTAGTAAAAACAAACCACTCACTAAAGTTACAGCCACAAATTCTTGCAACCTCTGATTATCTTGTTCCTGCCAAAGAAAAGGGCGCAATCTTGGTAGATAATAGGGAACGACTCAATTATCTAGAGCAGCACATCCCTGGTGCAATCAATATACCGTACAGAATGCTTGCATCAGGACAAAACATACTGCGACCAAAAGAGGATCTAAGAAGAATGATTCAAAACAGGAACATCCACCCAGACTCTGAAATAATAACATATTGTGGGAGTGTAGGTACGCTCTCAGGACTTGGCTATTATGCACTAAAGTCACTTGGGATGCAAAATGTAAAACTCTATGTCCGCTCATTCAAAGAGTGGAAGTCTCTTGAAAAACCAATAGAGCAGCAAAAGGATGCAAACTATTGGGACCTGTCTGCAGAATAAATCAGGACTGTTCGGCAGATTCGGTACGAAGTTTTTTGGTTATCATCATTTCTATATTGTCAAACAAATCAATTATTTTCTGCTTGTTTACTTGGAGATATTCAGAGCCCTTGTCAGTGAGCCTTACCTTGTACAGCCTAATGTCCCTGTGCTCTTCAAAAAAGTATTCAATCATCTGACTGCCCTTCTTTGACGGTTCTATGAATACATCAAGTTTTGAAATGATTTCACTAACATCTCCTTTCTCAATTGATGTCTTGGCAGCATGTACTGCCTCGTTTATCTCCTTGAGGTTTTGTATGACAATTGGTTGGGATTTTTTTGTAGTTCCAAAGAAAGTCTTCTTTTCAACACCAATCTTTTCAGCAAGTTCTGGAACAATTTCATATTCTTCCACTTTTTGAAGCCCGAGACTTTTCTCTGTCTTGATGAGCAATCCCTTTTCAATTAGCTTTCTTGCAGCATCTTCTACTTCTAGCTTACCTACCATTGTGGTCCAGACAATCTGCCCAACTTTATGATATCCTTGTCTTACCGATTCAAGTACAACAACTTCAACAATTCTTCTGTATCCGTCATCAACCTTGATATTTTCAAAGTCCTTGTCCTTTACTGCCTTTTTGGCATTTTTGACATCTATCTCAATTGCACGCTTTAGCGCCTCAATTGCTTCTGGTATGTGATTCAACAAAGAATGATAGCATGCCTTGTTGTACCACGACATCCCATCCATGGAATTAGAATCAATTGCCTTTTCTACGCTGTCTAATGCTTTATCATAATTTTTTTGCCTATAGTAAATTAGGCCTTTCAAGTTCCATGCCTCTGCATTTGTTACGTCGATTTCATGGACTTTGTTGTAAGCCTCCATGGCACTTGACAGGTCATTCATGTGAAAACGGGCGTATCCTAGTTTCAGAAGAGATTCAATGTGATTTGGGTCGATTCGCAATGCATCCTCAAAGGCCCTTGCAGCATCATCCATTCTTTCGTCTGCCATCATGGATATTCCCTTCTTGTAGAGTTTGTTTCTGTTATAGTTGGAATCTGTCAGTTTGGTATTGGTTGATTCCTCTGACTTTGTTATCTCGGTAGCAGGCTCTTCCTTTTTGTCTCCAAATAGTTTCTTCACGGTCAACAAAATGTGGATGAGCCGTAGATAAATAGATTAGTTTGAAAATCAGGCACCAATGGAATGTATAAAACCGATTTCCCAGTGTCTAAAAATTCACAAATGGGCTTTATATCATATTGAAAATACAAAAATACTTAGGGATTAGACGTAGAATATGTCATCAAAAGATAACACTATAGAGGTCTCAGGTGAATCTCCTTTTAAGATCCCATCAGGTGTCTTTGAGGTGCAGATTGCACTCTGTGATGTATCACCGTCTGCTGATGATGTCAAGAAGCGAAGTTTCCATGCTTTATGGAAAGATAACTTTCATCTTAGGGTTAAAGACAAAAAATTTTCCCAGGTTTTAGGCTCTGTAAAAAATCCACTACCACCATCTGTATTTCAAAGAGGACTAGTCTGGGTTGTCGTAATTGACCAGTTCTCATCATCTTACACCAGTTTTCCAGTTGATGTTCCGCGAACAGGCTCTGATTATGTCGAGCCAACCCCGGAACCAGAAGTAATCACTCGATATGCAAAATCCGATTCTGATACAAAACCAAAACACATCACGGAGCATTTTACAAGTGAAAGAGGTTATCGTGGTCCATCTGGTCCAATGGGTCCTGCGGGTCCTATGGGCCAACCAGGTCCAATGGGTTCGCCCGGGGTGTCAGGTCCTCCAGGTCCAATGGGTATACAAGGTGACAAAGGTCCACAGGGTCCTGCTGGAGAAAAAGGTGACAAAGGTCCACAAGGTACATCAGGTGACAAGGGTGACAGGGGGGACAAGGGTCTAATTGGTGACAAAGGAATTACTGGAGACAAGGGTCCTCCGGGACCGCCCGGTCCACATGGTGACAAAGGTCCACAAGGTACATCAGGTGACAAGGGTGACAGGGGGGACAAGGGTCCAATTGGTGATAAAGGAATTACTGGAGACAAAGGTCCCCAAGGTGACAAGGGTCCCCGCGGTGATGAGGGAGAAAAAGGAGAACATGGTGATAAAGGTGATAAGGGTGACAAGGGCGACAAGGGACTAACAGGAGAGATTGGCCCACTTGGAGAAAAAGGTCCAACTGGTCCAACTGGCCCTACTGGTGATAAGGGAATTATTGGTCCGCCTGGAGAACAGGGTTCAAAAGGCCCAGTGGGAGCACTGGGCGATAAAGGATTATCCGGTCCACAAGGCCCACAAGGAGACAAGGGCCTAACTGGCCCACAAGGTCCTGCTGGGGAAAAAGGCACACAGGGACCACAAGGTCCTGCTGGGGAAAAAGGTCTTACGGGAATCCCTGGCCCACAAGGTGACAAGGGCCCAAGAGGGTTGCCAGGTGCAACTGGTGATCAAGGCCCGCGCGGTACATCTGGTCCATCGGGTCCTCCGGGTCCACAAGGAATTCAGGGTCCACAAGGTGAAAAGGGTACGACCGGTCCGCAGGGTACTCCTGGCGACAAGGGTCCGCCTGGCGTTCAAGGAATTCCAGGTCCACTTGGCCCGCAAGGCCCACAGGGACCTCCGGGTGATAAGGGTACACAGGGTGTACAGGGCCCACAAGGAGACAAGGGATTAACAGGTCAGCAAGGTCCTATTGGTGACAAAGGTCCACAAGGTACGCAGGGACAGCAAGGAATTCCTGGAGAACAGGGTCCAAGAGGTCCTCCGGGACCGCCTGGCGACAAGGGACCAACTGGATTCTCAGAACAAGAGCGTGCACTAATAACTCAATTGCTTGAGATTCTGTCTTCGAAAAGTGTATTGACAACAGAACAGCAAATAAAATTAATGAGCTTTCTTTACTAATATTCAAATAACTCAGATCTGTTTTCAAATGATATGAGTACATCAAAAGAAAAAATAGAATTCAAGATATTAGATCATCAACGAGTGGGAGAAGAACATGTTACTTTCAAGCTCGAAGATGGAACAATGGTCAAGGTAAAAGTTGATCTTGACAGAGTTGGGATTGCAACAAACTACAAAAATCCTGATGGTACGCCACACTATGCAGTCAATGCATCGCTGAAGTTATCTATAATTCCTAATGAAAGAAAATTTTTCGTAGAACCTGATGCAGTCAAAAGCAAATCGCCATCTCCACCAGGTCAAATGTTTAGCTAAAATATTACAAATTATCGCTTATTAGAAGCGATAATCTGTTTAAAATTTTACCTTCGTCTTTTTGAAGCTGTTCTCTTTGCAGCTGATCTTCTCTTTGGAGCACTTCGCTTAGGAGCAGATCTTCTCTTTGGAGCGGATCGCTTTGCAGCTGATCTTCTCTTTGGAGCACTTCGCTTAGGAGCAGATCTTCTCTTTGGAGCGGATCGCTTTGCAGCTGATCTTCTCTTTGGAGCTGATCTTTTTTTAACAGCTCGTGTTGATCGTTTTGCCATTGCACAATTATTGAATTTACTAGTTTTTCTATTGTAGCACTTAAGAAAGTTACACTAAATGATGAGTAATTAGACACAATTTTTTTCATAAAAAACTAATTTTTTGATCAAAAATTTAGTAAACTGATTCTGCAGACGGTCTTCTTCCCTGCAACCATGATGTCTGTCCACACTCGGTGCATCTGTACTGTCTTCTTCTCTTGTATGTTGCCATGTTTGGCATGAAAATAATTTCTTGTTTTGTCTTCATAAAACATTTCTTACACCATCTGTATTCAACTTCTTCCATAGTACAACAAAAAATGTTTTTGACACAAAAGTTTTTGCTATTTTGCTTTGATTATTGTGAGTACATCTTCGTCTTGTAGGACGTGATTTATACCGACTCGCTGTCCACCAAACTTTACACTCTTGCCCCACACAAGTGCATATCTAAAATCTTTTTTGAGGTCACGATGAAGCTTGTTGCATATGTCAAGTACTGTGGAATTGTTTCTTGTTATCAATGGTTCCTTGTAATCGGCCTCACAGCCTTTTGGTTTCATATAAATTCTAATAAAATCTAGTTTCTCAAATATTGTATCCCTTAGTGCAGTTATGTTAATATCAGAGTCTGCCGAAATTGGAACAAATTTTGACTTTGACTTTTCCTGTAGTTCATTTACAAAACCCTGGTTTACAAGATCAATCTTGTTCATTATTGTAAGAGATTGGACATAAAACTTGTTGCCTGAAATAAAGTCTGTTATCTGGTCCGCATCAACGTCCTCTCGAATCAAAACTCTGCCGTTGTTCATCCCGTACAGTCGAAGTATGTCCTTCATCAAACTAATTGACATCTTTGTAAGTGGGACCTGCTGACTGACTGAGATTCCACCGTCTCCTGTCTTTTCAATTACGATATCTGGGGGCTTTTGGTCAAGTCTAATCCCAATGTTTCCAAGTTCTGTCCTTATGACATCTTCATGATATGGCTGGAACACGTCCAGAATTATCAATACCAAGTCAGCACTTTTTGCAACTGCTAAAACTCTTTTTCCGAGGCCCTTGCCAGTTGATGCACCCTTGATGATTCCGGGCAAGTCTAAGATCTGAATCTTGGCGCCCCTGTGTTCCATCATTCCAGGAACTACCGTTGTTGTTGTAAACTGGAATGCACCCACTGCTGATTTTGCACCAGTCAATCTGTTGAGCAGTGTTGATTTTCCAACACTTGGTAATCCGATAAACACAACTGTTGCATCGCCTGTTCTTTTAACATCAAAGCCTGCAGAGCTTCCACTTGATCTTGATTTTACATCCTCTTGTTCTCTTTTAAGCTTGGCAAGCTTTGCCTTGAGAAGACCGACGTGATGTTCTGTCGCCTTGTTTATCTGCGTCTTTGACATCTCGTCTTTGATGGCCTGGATTTTTTCTGGAATTCCCATCTTCAGAATTGATACTATTCTGCTGAATAAAATCTTACTACTGGTGTTTACACGTGATTTTTTTATGCCTTGATGTACTGCAAAAACATGTTGCCAAAATAAACCATGGCAAACGCACTAGCTACTCTTGCAATGCTCATGGATATGAAAAATTTTTTGAAGCTGTATTTTTTCACTCCTGCAATTACTGTAACAATCTCTGTCAATATTGGAACCAAGCTCAGAGCAAAGATTATACTCCATCCGTACTTGCTTAGCCATACGACGCTCTTTTGTTGCTGCTCTGCTCGGTGTGTCCTTTTCAAAATCTTGTAAACCTTGCCACCATCATACCCGATGTAATATGTCAGGATTCCACCTATTACGGAGCCAATTGACATTACAATGAACACCATTGCTTCACTTTGACCATCCAAGAGCAAAGCTGTTGATGTGACTACGATTGGAAATGGTACTACAGAGGCAAAGACTGCGTTGAGAAAAAGGCCCATCAATCCATATTTTACAAAAAACGGATTCTCAAGTATGGGCTTTAGAAAGTCAATTAGCACAAACTAGAACAAAATATACCCACTAATAGCACTACCTGATTTTTTAAAATGATTCTGAGATCTTGTATATTTTTGAATGCATGATATTGTTTTCTTTTTTGATATACGCAATTCTTGTTGCAGGAATCAGTTCAAAGTTTTTAGACAGTTTTAAAAATTCTTCAAGTGTTGTCTCTTTTGTTGTACCACGATCAATGTATCATACGGTATGTGACTGAGGCTTGTCACTGTACACAGGGCCTTGCTGAAAATCTCAGCAACCATGCCTTTTCTTACCACACTTATTTTATGGGATTGAACTATTTTAGATAGCAGTTATTATGACCCACATCATACGTGATTTTGATGAAGCCCAAAATCTTTGCAATAGATATCGATGGTACTATTACCGACAACAAGGGAGGACGAGTTGATCTTGACGCACTTGGCGCATTACGATATCTTGTAAAGATTGGACACAAGGTAATCTATGTAACTGGAAGATCTTCTATTGAGGCTTACGTGTTATCCGTATTTGGCGGAACCACAAGAATCGCTGTAGGTGAAAACGGTGGTATTATAACTTCAGGACCTAACGAACACAAGTTAATTGGCAATAAACAAAAATGTCTTGATGCGTTTGAATTTCTTAAAACAAAAATTCCCAGTGCAATAGAAAAGCCGGTCTTTCCAAGACTCACCGAGGTGGTGCTTGAAAGAAACTTTGATGTAAATATTGGCAAAAAACTTTTTGCTGACAATAATCTTGACGTAACTCTGACTGATAGTCAATATGCATATCACATAAATTCTAAAGGTGTAGACAAGGCAAATGGATTTCTTGAGGTAATGAACATGTTTTCTGCAAAAAAAGAAGACGTAATTGCAATAGGAGACAGCGAGACTGATGTACCACTCTTCAAGTTGGCAGGAACAAGTGTAGCACTTGGAAATGCCCCAAAAGATGTCCAGTCTCAGGCAACCATGTCCGTTCTAGGACATGAGGGTGATGGTATGATTGAGGCATTAGAGGCAGTACAGCTACAATTGCTGGTAGAATGATGATTTCATGACGCTACGACTAGTCTATGATGAAATCAGGCTCGGTGTAAAACAAGCCTGTCATGCACTTGGATACCCTGAAACAGAGTTTGATGTAGCAGAGGCATCAAGACCAGAGTTTGGGGATGTGAGCTGCAATATCGGGTTTTTGCTTGCAAAAGCACTAAAGAAAAGACCACTTGATATTTCACAATCGCTTGCAGAAGAATACAAAAAAAATCTTGGCGAATGTGTTTCCGAAGTCTCTGCACATGCATCTGGCTATCTGAATTTTGTTGCAAACTATTCATTGCTTGTACCACGGGTAATCCATTCATCACTTCGATCTAATTATGGTTCAGTTGATCTTGGAAAAAACTCCAAGATGGTAATAGAGCATACTAGTGTGAACCCAAACAAGGCTCTACATGTTGGACATGTCAGAAATATAATAATTGGCGATACCGTTGCCAGAATTTTACACAAGGCATCATATGATGTCAGCGTTCTAAATTACGTAGATGACTCGGGACTACAGGTAGCAGACATTATTGTTGGCTTCAAGTATGGTGGGTATTCTGACACACCACCTGATGATCAAAAATTTGATCACTATTGCGGTGATATAGTTTATGTAAAAACCACTGAAAGATACGAGACAGATAAGGCTCTTGCAGAGCTACGCTTACATGTGCTGCAAGAACTCGAAGAGGGAACATCAGATCTCGCAAAGTTTGGAGACAAGATAACAAGACGGGTTCTTGAAGAACAACTCAAAACATGCTGGCGCCTTGGTGTCACATATGACTGTCTCAACTTTGAATCCCAGATCGTTCGTTCTAAATTGTGGCAAGTTGCATTTGAAAAGATGAAATCAATGGGAATAACAGAGCTAGAGCAAGAAGGAAAAAATGCTGGATGCTGGGTTATCAAGGCAGAATCCGAAGAAGATAAGGTCTTGGTTCGAAGCAACGGAACTGCCACATACATTGCAAAGGATATCCCATATGCTGCATGGAAACTTGGAATTTTAGAAGATCCGTTTTATTACAAACATTACGCAGTACAGAAAACAGGACGTGTATTGTGGGAGACAACACTTGACTCAAAGGAGACTGCGATGCATTTTACAGGAGACCGCGTAATTACAGTTATTGATTCCAGGCAGTCGAGGCTTCAGAATATTATAACAGAGATAATGTCTGATTTCAAATCAAAACCTGATTCGTACATTCACTTGGGATATGAATCGGTCACACTCAGTCCTGATACTGCAAAGACACTTGATCTTGACACTGGAGGAAAATCTGTGCAAATGTCTGGCAGAAAGGGAATCTATGTCAGTGCAGACTATGTACTTGACGTTTTGAGTGGACGAACATTTGATGAGGCAAAGAAAAGAAATCCTGAACTTGACGAAATGAGTCTTGTAAAAATATCAGAACAGGTGGCAATCGGAGCATTGCGCTATGCGATGATAAAGCAAGACCTTGACAAGATAATTACATTTGATCTGACGGAATCACTCAGCCTGGAGGGCGATACAGGACCTTACATCCAATATGCACATGCCCGTGCAATGAGAATCTTGGAAAAATCTGGAAAGAGTCCCAACCTTGAAGCAGGCCTTGGTACTATGAATACTGTATACGAAAAAGACATGGTAAAAATCATTGGCAAGTTTGACCTTCACGTAGAAGATGCTGCAAAGAATCTCTCACCAAAGATAATTGCCAAGTATTGCTACCACATGGCAGTATCTTTCAATACTTTCTATGAACATGTCAAGGTCTTGACAGCAGACTCTGAAGATATCATAAATGCAAGGCTCTGTCTAGTTTACTCTTTCAAGGAGACGCTTGCAAAAGCATTACAACTTTTAGGGATTGACGCCCCAGAAAGGATGTGAGATGTAATTGCCACCAAAAAAAGCAACAATCCCCGTCATATTTGCAGCAGTTGGTCTTGTCTTTACAACCTTGGGAATGTTTACAGTTCACAAAGAAATGATTTGGACTGGAGTGGGATTATGGGTGGCATCTATTATATCTGGAAGGATGATCAAAGTAAAACCCAAGACAGGCGAAGAAAATAAAATCTAGTCTGGTACAAGAAAATTTCAAGGTCAAGATATTTATCCACACTTGATCAGGTTGAATTGTTGAAGAAAATAAAACAAAATGACAATGTGTTGTTTTTTTATAATGATAGTAAAAAATGGCTAATGAGGGTTGCACCAAAACAAAAATTCCACACCCATGTTGGAATCATAGATCACAAGAAAGTGATAGGAAAACCATTTGGCAGTGCACTTAAGACAAACAAGGGTAAGATAATTTTTGCACTCGAGCCTACCATCTATGATTATGTAATGAAGAGCCAACGCAGTACACAGATAGTTTATCCAAAAGACCTGGGATACATTGCAGCACGAATAGGGTTGCAGAGTGGACACAAAATAGTAGAGATTGGAACAGGAAGCGGTTCGTTTACAACTTTTCTTGCAAGCATTGTCAAACCAAAGGGTCATGTCTACACATATGATGTGGACGAAAACTTTATGGCGATTGCAAGAAAAAATATTGAAAAAGCAGGACTCTCAAAATATGTCACCATGACAAAACTTGACCTCAAGACTGCAAAAAAGATGCCTCAAAAAGATGCAGATGTGGTAATAGTTGATCTTGGTGATCCATGGGTGGTTGTTCCTCAAGCAAGAAAAATGCTCAAGGGAAGCGGTGCGTTTGTTGCAATATGTCCTACAATGAATCAACTTGAAAAACTTGCAGCGGCATTACGACAAAATGATTTCTTTGATATTGAATGTACAGAACAAATTGTAAGAACAATAGAGGCAAGGGATGGTAAAACAAGACACTCGTTTAGGGCAATAGGACATACAACATATGTTGCATTTGCACGAAAGGTTATCACACCTGCTAGCTTGCGCAAAGTGTTGATGCCGGTAGAGCAGCCAGAGATTGAATCTGAGGAAGTTGATTCCTCTGAAGACGAAAGTTTATCATCTCTTAAAAAATAAAACGACTGTTGATAAAAATTCTCCAATCCCAAGTTGTTAAAAATTTTATACCTATGCGTAAGGCTATGTCAAGAAAAGGAGATAATGGCAAAGTCCTAGTCCTAGGCGGAAATTATCTTTATCACGGCGCTCCAATTTTGTCGTCGATTGCAGCACTGCGTGCAGGATCTGACCTGGTGTATACCTGTGTGCCAAAGATCAATGTAATGGCAACACGTGCATTCTCACCAAATCTGATTGTTGTACCGCTGGTTGATGTAAAACTGACGCGTGGTTCTGTCCAAAAGCTACTTGGAATAATCCCCAAAAATCTTGATTCCGCCACAATAGGGATGGGTCTTGGAATCCAAGACCGGGAAGCACTAAAGATTCTAGTACGCTCTCTTCTTGATCGGGCAGTTAGACTCTCACTTGATGCAAGCTCACTTGTGCCAGAGATTCTTCCCGAGATTAAAGACAAGAAAGTAATTGTTACTCCTCATGCAGGAGAGTTTCAAAGGCTGTTTGGCGAACTGCCTCCCGATGCAATAAAACAACGTACTGGAATGGTTGAAAAACATGCAAAAGAAAATGGTGTGACAATATTGCTCAAGGGGCCAACAGATATTGTCTCTGATGGCCAGCAAACATATCTGAATCCAAAAAACATCGCAGCCATGACTGTGGGTGGAACAGGTGATGTATTGTCCGGTGTTGTTGCAGCAATGTTTGCCAAAAATAAAAATCCGGTGCAGGCAGCGTCCGCGGCCGTATTTGTAAATGGCAAGGCAGGATATCTGGCTCAAAAAAAATACGGATTACACATTGTGGCAACTGATCTGTTGGATTTTATACCATATTCTATGAAACCATTTGATAGAGTGAAATAACACATGCAAGAAAATTACGTTGACAAGAATTTTTCAAGCCTTGTCTCCGATCTACAGAAACTGATCCGGCAACCAAGTGTCTCTGCAAAAAATCTGGGGCTAGAAGAGTGTTCAAGACTGATTGTTCAGATGATGAAAAAGTCTGGAATACCATCTGAGATACTTTATACCAAAAAGGGTGTTCCACCTGCAATATACGGAGGAGTCAAGTCAAGACAAAATTCTGACAAGACGCTGTTGTTCTATAACCACTATGATGTGCAACCTGAAGAGCCAGTTGAGCTATGGGATGACAAGCCGTTTAGCGGAAAAATAAAAGGAAACAAGATCTTTGGCAGGGGCTCTGCTGATGACAAGGGGGAATTAATCACAAGAATAAAAGCAGTTGAATCGTTTTTGAAAACAACAGGCGACGTACCATGCAACATAAAATTTTTCATTGAAGGGGAAGAAGAGATTGGAAGCGTACACATTGAAGACTATTTAAAAAAATACCAAGAAAAATTATCCTGTGATGCAGTAGTCTGGGAGTTTGGCTATGTTGATGAACAAGACAGGCCGGTAATTAGCCTTGGAATGAAAGGGTTACTCTATGTGGAATTGTCAAAAACAGAATCAATCCGTGATGCCCATTCAAGTCTTGCAGTGATAATGGAAAATCCTGCATGGAGGCTTGTTGGTGCATTGAAGACACTTCGTGATGATGATGGCAGGGTATTGATAAAAGACTGGTACAAGGAGGTTGACAAGTTTACCAGCGAGGATCTCAAAATAATTGCATCGGAGCCATTTGATGAATCTTCATTTAAAAAAGAATATGGAATCAAAAAATTTGTTGGAAACAAAAAGGGTATTGCAGTAAAAAAAGCTTTGGTGGGAGAACCAACATGCAACATTGCAGGGTTTACATCAGGCTATGATGGTCCTGGTGCAAAAACAGTTCTACCGTCAAAGGCTCTAGTCAAAATTGATTTTAGGCTTATTCCAAAGATGGATCCAAAAAAGCAACTCCTACGTCTGAAAAACCATCTAAGACAAAATGGGTTTGGGGACATTCAGGTTGCACTGATTCATGGCGAGGCAGCTGCTCGGACCGCAATATCTGATCCTTTTGTAAGGGCTGTAAAAAAAGCAGCAGATGAATCCTTTGGAAAGTCCATTCTTAGTGTCTCGTCTGCAGGAACAGGACCCATGTTCTCGTTTGTCAAGTTCCTGCACTCTCCATGCATTGCAATAGGGAGCACCTACATATTTTCTAGGATCCACTCTCCAAATGAATTTGCAAGAATTGATTTGCTCAAAAAAACAACAAAATGCATGTGTAAGATAATTCGAAATTTTGCATCACAGTAGATTCTTCAACAATATCATTTTTTAAATCTGAAACTAGGAGATCTCTTGCCTCTGACCTACTGATCTATGGTCAACTACACAGAAAGGCCTTTATTGTGCTCATTTTGCAAGTCAAACATGGCTTACATGTACATGCCGGGAGCTACTGCGGTCGGTATTACATATGACGGCGGTGTCGTCATGGCAAGTGAGAGAAGAATTGCTTATGGCAATTTTGTCGTAAGCAAGAATACCAAAAAGACATTCAAGATTACTGATTTTGTCGGTGCATGCTGTGCCGGAATGGTTGCAGACATGCAAGTCTTGGCAATGCAGATGAGAGCCATGACAAAGATACGAAAGATGGAGATCAAACGCGAAATTCCTCCAAATTCCGTGGCCAAGATGATGTCTACTTTGATGTACGAACGACGTTACTATCCTCTTCTGACCCAAGTCATAGTTGGGGGAGTTGATGGCGAGGCAGTAATTTATACACTGGATCCATTGGGCTCCGTCTTACCGGATGATTATGCTTCTGTCGGTACAGGTGCAGAGATGGCACTTGGAGTCTTGGATCAAGAATTCAAACCAAAGATGAGTGAAAAGGATGCAGTAAACTTGGCAGTAAAATCAATCAAGTCTGCAATAATGAGAGACAATGCAAGTGGAGATGGAATTGATGTACTTGTTGTCGATAAGAACGGCACAAGAGAATTTACAGCAAACTAGTTACTTTTTGATAAGCTTGGCAGCTTCCCAGTACTTGTCGGAAATATAATGTAAATTCTTTACAACCTCACCTTTTACCATGCTTGACATTTCAGCACTTGACACCAATGCTTTTCCAACTGCAAGAAACTTGTTGTGTACTTCGTCGACTACGCAGATAATGTCGTCTTTTTGAAATTCTGTAAATTTTTTAATTCCTGGACGCATTACATTTGCTCCATTGCAGACAAACTTGATTGCACCTACATCAACAATTGCTTTTGGAAATTTCTCCAGTAATGCCGTCTCTGAAAGAAACGGAAGATAAGAATCTCCAATTTGTATCGATGTTATGTTATCTCCGGTTATCAGGCTGGTATTGTCATCAATCTCGTGCAATATCAAGGTCTTTGATTTTGAAAGTTCGATATGCCATTGCTTGGTCATCTTGTCGATGATTACAGAAATGTCACTCTTTGAGAGATTATGCGATTTCAATTCTTGACATTTCCTGTTTGATATCTAACAAATCTCTTAAAATTGAACTGGCAGTCTCAATGCCTCCTGCACCACGACCAGTTATTGTCTGCTGGCCCGAATGCTCCGAGTTAAACGTTATGGCATTGAGGGTTCCATTGACACACATTGGGTCATCAAGTGATATCTCCCTTGGTGATACAACTAGGTCTCTGTTACATGACGCAATCAGTTTTACTGCACAATTGTGTACTGCTGCCTTTTTTATGTCCCCAGTTGTAACGTCCCTGATTCCTGTTCTTTTGATGTCCTTTATTGTAACTTTCATGTCCATTATCCAGTTGGCAAGTATGACGAGCTTGGCCGCAGCATCAAAGCCATCTATATCTAATGACTCGTCTGCCTCAACATACCCTTTTTTCTTGGCATCTGCGAGTGCTGCTTTGAATGTAAGACCTGTCGCCATGTTTGTCAGGATGTAGTTTGTGGTACCATTTAGTATTCCTTGAAATGAGACTATTCTTTCTCCTCGCAAACTATTCTTTGCATAATCCAAGATTGGAGTTCCTCCTCCAACAGTTCCACTGAATTTTAGCTGGACTTGGTTGTATGTTGCAAGTTCAATCAATGATGGAAACGCAAGTGCGAGCGGTCCCTTGTTTACTGTGATAACATGAAGCCCTTTTTTCATTGCACTTACAATATGTGACATGCCAGGCTCTGCATCTTTGTAGTTGCTTGGAGTGGTTTCTATCAGAACTTCTGCATCCATGCCGTTTATCATGTCAAGGCCATTTGCATCTCTTTCCTTGTTGTGATATTTTCGTATGTTTCCATATTTTTTCTTCACCTCTAACAATCTATTCAAGTCAAGTCCTGCTGAAGATGCTGCAGAACCCTTCGAGTCAAAGGCACCTACTATTCTTGGCTTTAACCCGTGTTTTGCATACAAGTCCTCTGATCTAGAAAGCAAAAGTTTTGCAAAACTCTGTCCTACAACTCCAAAACCTGATAATATTATTCGCAATATTTTCAAGACACATTTTGGCATTAATTAAGATTGACGAATTCTGAGATTGCTTTATTAAAGCATTGCAGAAAAACTACCACGTGGTACCAAAAAAGTATCTTTATGCAGCAGCAGTATCTGGCATAGTTGTTGTTGCAATTGTAGTAGCAGTTAGTCAATTTGTTCTTCCAATGGCAAGTCCAAATGATACTTCAAACCAAGTTGCGTTTCTTGATTTTACATATGATGAAGAAAACTCTGATCTAAAATCTACTCTGGCATTACATCATATCAACATGACAAACCCCATCACGCTGAGCAGTGCAGTTGATGTCAAACAATATTGTAATTTCATTACCGATCCAAAAAAACAGGCGCTTGTTACACACTGTACATCTACAGTACTCAAAGACAAACAGGGAAACCTAGGTGATATTGATATGGTGGGCTCGCCTGATGTGCCAGGGCTTGTAGTTGTGGCACTCGAGTTAGATCCTACCATGAGTGACTATGCTGCTGTCAAGACAGTCTTTGGGGTTGTGCTAAACAGTACCATCTGCCAATGCTGGGACAAGGAGAAACCTGGTGGATATTACACTCTTTCTGACATGGTTGACGCATTACGAAACTTTCACGTAAATGGGAAACAACCTGACAGCACTACGCATACTGTACCTCTTGGAAACAAGCATTTTGAGATTGAGCTTTCTACAAATAAGGGTGGTTACCTCTGGAAGCTTTTAGTTGCCAAGTAATTAACTCACCTTGGTTTACGAAGGTTGACGTGACTCTTTAATCCGTGGAAAATAGGTTTTGGTGTTATCATTGCTTGAATATCTGTGGCTCTTACCACTTGGTTTTGTAGCTGGCGTAATAGGATCCATGATAGGACTTGGAGGTGGATTCGTAATGGTGCCAGTGCTAACATTTTTTGGATTTGCTCCAACACTTGCTGCAAGTGATAGTCTCTTTGCAGCATTTAGCAACTCGGTGGCATCCACTGTTTCCTATGCTCGACAAAAAAGAATTGCGTACTCACTTGGAATAAAGCTTGCACTCTTTGCAATTCCTGGAACAGTACTTGGCGCATATGTATCAGATGATGTCTCGGCTCCATTGTTCAAGTTACTGTTTGGAGCTGTATTGGTGTCATCAGGTGCATACATTTACCTGAGAAGAAAAATGGAACCAAGAGAATACAACCTATCAAAGCAGATTATGGTTCTTGCAGTTGGCGCAAGTTTCTTTGCAGGTATAATCTCTAGCTTGTTTGGAATTGGAGGTGGTACTGTCTTTGTACCATTGATGGTGATTGCAATTGGATTATCCATGAAACTTGCTGCACCTACATCACAGTTCATCTTGATGTTTGTGGCAGCCTCTGGTATGATAGTACACTCTGCACTTGGTCATCCAAATTACTATGAGGCAGGAATGCTCTCAATTGGCTCATTTGTAGGAGGGATTATCGGAAGCAGGTTGTCTACAAGTGTTGATGAACGAAAACTTCGTCTGTTTGTTATACTTGTGCTTGGTATTACTGCTACCAAGCTCATAATTGATTCACTTACAGGTCCTTCTTGATCTGATACAGGTTTCTTTTTGAAATTACTATAACTCTTCCTTCCTCATCTTTTCCCTCGAAATCTATTCCAATCAAGCCAAACTCGTCATTGATCTCACGCTTTTCAGAAATTACAAATTTTATCTTTAGTACGTCGCCAGTATAGAGTGGTTTTAGAAATCTTGTCTGCCTGTTATTCCAGTTTTGGTCCCCGTCAACTCCGTAAAAGACCAAGCGATTACCGTACATCTCTTCGAGCCTTGTAAACTCTCCTTCCATCTTTGAGAGTATGGCTCGGCCTGATACCATCTTTTTTTCCTGACTTGATTTCTTGTTTTCATAAATGATATTTTTAATTCCTGAAAACAAAAGATATGCGTCAAGTTCTGCAAAAGATATAATACATTCTGAATAAAATTCGTCTCCGACATTTATCTCTGCAAACCTTTTCATCAGGATCTTGTTTCGTCTGGATAGTAAATTATCTCTGCATTGTTTACTGATTTTCCTGATGTAAGATAGTTAATTGCTTTCATGATGTTGTCATTGCTTGACTCTGTACCATCTACGCTTCCTGGAAGCACCAGATACATTCGAAGTTTTGATTTTAGTACATCGCTTAGCTCTTGGTTTACAGTCGTCGCAAATGGCCTGAGCGCACCTCTGAATACCTCAACTCTTGCTCTATCTGCACCTGTTGTCTTGCCTCCTGATGGCATGTCTGGCCCTATGATTACCATACTCCCTTCCTTGCCCTTGAAAAGCGGCGGATTCTTTGCTCCTCCTGGAACAAAGATACCAAGTGATTCCTGCATGAAAATAGCTGGAGTGTTTATGAACTTGTCAACTAGGCCATCCCAGTCTTTTCTTGACAAGTCAACTAGCTTGCCAATTTGAGGAACTTTACCTGTCATGTAGATTACATTACCAATTGGCCCAACTTTTTGTGTTGCAGTATTTAGCATTCTCTTTACGTTCTCTTGGCTTGTCAAGTCCATAACATGAGAATGGAACTTTGCCAGCCTTTCTTCTGCAATCTTGGGGCTTGTCTTTGAAATCAATATCACTGTCTTTCCTCCTACACCCTCTATTTTTTGTGCCAAGTGTTCGGCTCTTACTACATCTGACTCATCAGTTGCATCAAGTGCAAATACTGTAATTTTTGAACCAAAATTTGGCTGTACGTCTGGTATGGAACATGCAATGTGTGGCTTGACTGGATAAAATACACGGTCACCAGGTATCACCTTGCCATTTAGAATCTGTGATATGTTATCATCACTTAGCATCAGAACTGTTTCTGCAACTTGCTGTTGTGTCAAAAACTGTTCATCTGCAATCATCTTGCTTGTGTTGTTCTGGACTTTTTCTGCAATCTGCTGTATCTTTGTAAGTAATGCAGAAATGGTATTGCCAAGTTTTTCTATGTCTGATTCTGTTGTAATTGATTTTAATTTCGCAAGTTTAACTGCTGCCTTTGCAATTCCATCCTTTACTATTTTTTCATCTTCTCCGAGCAATGGAAGTATGTCATTGTTTACGGACTCGACTTCTTCAGGTGTGAGGTTTTCAAAACCGCTTACCCTCATAAATTCTGCCGCTGCTTTTGGATATACTGTCTTGTAAATCCTGTCAGAATGGACAGGTCCAGGGTTTGTTGCAATTGATATGATCTTTTTGTCGGTAATTTCCCATGACATTGCCTCGGCAAGCCTATTCTTTGCTCCCTGGGATGCTGTGTATGGGCTTCTAAACCTGTATGGTCTTTGCTCGTATGGGCGCTCTTCTGTAAAGAATGTGGATATTGTAACTATCTTGGAACCCGGCTTCATTGTCTTGATTGCCTGAGATGATGTCCAAAATGTACCTGTGAGATGAATTCCTACGGTGCTCTTAAATTCTGAGATTGGGGCATTTGCAAAACAAGTGACAGGTCCTGAGACTCCCGCATTGTTTACAACTATGTCCACTGCACCGTGTGATTTTTTGAGATCTTCGAACATCTTTGAGACTCCATCCTCGTCACTTACATCAACACCAGGGAAAATTTTTACAAATGAGTTACTTTTTACTGAAGAAATTACATGTTCTAGTTCTTTTGCTGCCTCTTCTAGGGGCTCTTTTCTTCTCCCTAGGATGACAATGTTTGCGCCATTTTCAGCAAATTTCATGGCTATTGCCTTTCCTATGCCAGTTCCACTTCCTGTAATCAATATGATCTTATTTTGAAATTTTAGCACGGACATTCACTTGGATGGTTCCGTACTATTTATTCGATTATGCTTGTAATGGTCTAGAGATTGAAAAATATATTTAGATCTAATGATTCTACAAAAGGTCACACAGACATATTTATTTGTGGGCTGGATGAAACCCTCATTATGCATGATTCAGAATCTGACACTTTTCAACCAGTAAACAAAAATGTAGAGTTTTCACAATCTTTGAAACAAATTGGCGTTGACGCTGAAGCAAAAGAAATCGACACCGATGAAATAGAAAAAGAAAGTTGCTATTCAAAATATTTCAGCAGTACGTCTTCTATGGTGACAAACCTTGGAACAATCGCACTCAAGGGTTCTAACATCGACATAGTACAGATAATTCAAAAAGGCTAACAAATGACACAAGATCTCAATCCAATTTTATGGGGTGCACAAGATAGATACCAAGCACACTTTATTGTAAAATCTCACCGTAATATTGCAGACGATGATTTCCTTGCTAGGTCCAGGTTGCAGACAAAGGGACACTTTGCCTCAAAGAGAGTAACTGGAGTCACGTGGATTGGAGGCTCTCTGGCAGATACCCTGAATGCTGATGATATTCTTCACAACATGATGATAAAACTGTCATACAGCGATGCACAAATCACTGTAGAGCCAACAAAAGCCGGAATACGAATTTACGGCAAGTGGATGGATAGCAGTAATTTTTCAATGACAGCGGAACTGTTTGCAGTATATGACAGGATTGCTCTTAACATAAAAAAATAATCAGGCCCTCCACCAGTCCAAAGCTAAACAGTCAACTTTGTCGCCCTTTGGAATTGCAAAGATGAATTGTTTTCTTACTGTTGTAGCAAGTCTTCCAGCTAGAACTACACTGGTTGCAGATATGGTATCCGTGGAATTGTATACCTGAAGCAAATATGGCGCGTGATCAATCCCGGGTCCCTTTTGGTATACTGCAAAATCACATCCAAACTTGATGCCTGGATTTACAATGTATCCCTTGTCCCGAAAATCTTTGTAGACGGCGTATTTTTTATCAAAATTGTGATATTCTTTTCTGCAAATATCTAAAAGATCTTTTTGTAATACTAATTTTTTTGACTGGTATACTTTGATCTTTGATTTTTCCTGTAAATAATATCCCTCAATCAAGTCCAAGATGAGCGGCACATTGATCTCATCAGGTTTTGGCTTTGCCATCCCAATTGGTTTTCCATAATATCCTTCAACAAAAAGCGCCTTAGAGTCTGCGATGTTCCAAATTATTATTCTATTTTCAAGCAAATCACCTTTCATGGGATGTCTTGTTTTAACAATTGATTTTAGTGTTTACAAATGTCAAAAAAAGGAAAAAAGAATATCTTAAATTCTATAGGCTCAGAGCAAGCAAAATGAACGAATCTGACACCTGCAGTACCTTGTCCGACATTTCCTCTATTCCCTCTACCACATCTTTGAGTAAAAGCAATTCTTTGGTCGTAGCAGTTTCATCAAGAACCCTGATGCTCAATGCTCTATACTTGTCATCTACTTGTCTCTCTATCTTTTGTGCCTCGTGAGCCAAGTCGATTGCTACTGTACTGTTGTTGCTTGCAAGGGCTCGGATTATCTCATTTATCTTGTGAATCTGGTCTACTGCCAGCTCGACTAGTTCTGTGAGATCCTTGTCAAGTTTTTCCTTTTTGAGTGTGGCTGCCTTGATGTTTGAGAGTTTAAAGGCAATGCCTGTGATGTAACCTGCAATTTCATCCATTGTATATGCTGAGTTCAGAAGATTCTCCCTGTTCATCATGAGACCTCCAACATCCGAAATTTCTCTTGTTATCTTTCTACGAAGAGCTTCTACTTCATCTTCAGTATTTTTTATTCTCTCCAGTAGTTGTTTTATTTCAGACTTGTCTGCCTTGATTATCAAACCTGGCAGAATTGATAGATCTCTGACTGCGTTGAGAATTCTGTTTATCTCGTCTTGTAAAACGGCCAAGGCCTTTCTCTTTGCCTGAACTTCAAGTTCTCCGCTATACATCTAGAGATTTTAGACTAGGTCTGCGGCTAATAATCCTTGCGTAAATCATACTGGAGAAGAAAAGTTTTCTCTAACTTATTTTTCATCTTGGACAACGCGTTTTTGGCTGTTGTACAAAGTTACTATTTCATCAATATTGGTTGCATTCTCGGATGTTTTTTCAAATCTTATCTTTCCTGTAAACTTGGGGAATCTGAGTGCAAGTCCGCTACCTTTTCTTATCTTATCCATGGCAACTTTGTGAATTGGGCTCAATGTTATCTCTGATGCCACGATTTCTATTACAACTTCAGGCTCAAACCAAACATCTGCCTCAAGGCCACTCTCAATTCTTGGGTCTTTTCTGACTGTAATTTTATCTGAGAGAATCTGGTAGAACTGGTCAAGACTCTCATCTGTAAATCCTGTACCTACCTTGCAGATGCTAGGAAATGTATCTGATTTGTCATCATATGCAGACAAGAGTAAAGCACCATATCTTCCAGTTCTTCTTCCCCTGCCATAAAATGCTCCTACTATTACCAAGTCAATGCTATCTCCAAGTTCATTTCTATACTCTCGCTTGAGCTTGAGCCAGTTGCTTGCTCTTGCACCTGCTCGATATGTAGAATCCAATTGTTTTAGCATTACCCCCTCACATCCTGCATTGATTGCATTTTCCAAACTGTCTTCTACCTCACTATCTGTTTTTACAAATACCATTGGCATTATTTTTGCAAAAGAGTCTTCTTTTACATTTTTTTCTAATAGTTTTCTTCTTTGGGTATATGGCAAGTCCAAACAACTTTTTTTATCCATTGATAAAATGTCAAAAAAATTTACAGTGATGGGATACTCTTGAACAGCTTGGGCAATCTTGTACTTGCGCCTTCGATGCATCAATTCCTGAAATGGTAAGAACTCCCCTGTATCATCATTCATTGCAACAACTTCGGCTTCAAGTATTATCTCGTCTGGCTTTAACACCTTGCCAATATTTTCTACAATATCTGGATAGTAATTTGTAATGTTTTCAAGACTACGTGAGTACAGGACAATTTTTTCTTCTTGCCTGTGGATTTGAACTCTTTCTCCGTCAAGCTTGTACTCTGATGCAAACTCAGTGCCCATTTTTTCATGGGCCTCTTGTGGACTCTTTACTCTTTCAGCAAGCATTGGACGAATCGGGCTAAATGTTGTAACTTGAAAATCTTTTAGCGCATCTAATCCATTTTCTGCAACTGACTTGGCTACCTTACCCAAGTCGCTACAAACGTTGTATGCATGCTCTAATGAGGGCCTATTTTCTTTGGAGCCAGTGTATGCAACAGCTAGTGCATCAAGTATGGTATAGTCTGCAATCCCGAGCCTGAGATTAGAAGTTATTATTTTTGCAATAAAACCGCCCTCTATCGGAGTTGCATCATTTAGCAGGCTTGAAATATATTTCATCTTCATGTCCTGAGATCTTGCTCCTTTTAGCTCTGCAATTTTGTATAGTGTGTCATAGACTCGCTCAACTGTAATGTTTTGGCTCAGGAAAGTTGTCTGGGTTTTTTGCTCAAGTATTTTTGAGGCAACCTGACCAAAATCTCCTGTATCCCTGTATTCGTCTTCTATTTTTTTAATTGATATGCCTGATGATTTTGATAGTGCCTTGATTGCAATTTTTTCTGCAATGCCAATCTCTACTCCTTCATGGTCAGGCCTTAGTTTTCCCTGTAAAAGATAAATAACTTTTGATATGATGTCAGACGGCGTAATTTTAAACAAGTCCACCAAATGCTGTGTAAGCTCTAGCCTCTTCGTTGTATTTTCCATGTAACCTAGGGTGTCAGCAATAAGGGAAAACTTCATCTGGGAATTCTCACAATATGTATGATAGTGGCATAAAGTTATTTCTTGTGCAAGTGCGCCTGGATTTTTAATTTGATTTCAGTAGACCGCTTGGATATTATTGCATGAAAATCAGAATATTCTTCAGAATCCAGGAACCTCTTATTTCTCTTCAAGAAACCGTCAAAGAATACTCCACCTATATGTCCTACATAAAGGCCTGTGGCGAAATCTTCCATGTTTATGATTGGCCATGTCTTTGCCTCTGATATGACCATTGTTGGATAGTCAAGGGCATATGTTATCACATCGTTTAGGTTCTTTTCTTCTATGACATCCAAGCCCATGATACAAAGCACTTTTTTCTAGTATTTAGTATTTCTCAAATTTTTTGTTCGTTTATAAATAGGAGTGGAAAAGAATTCCACATGGGCGGCGGCAAAAAGCAATCTCCGGCACAGGCAGAAAAATCACAGACTGCCGAGTCTACAAAGAAGGACGGACAAAAGAAGGGAGATAGAAAAGATCAAAAGCCACGAACCAACATATCTGTAATACTTGATGAAGGACAGGCAATGAACTTTATCAAGGGTGCCAAAGTCTTTACAGTTCAGGAATTGTCAAGACAAACAAATGTCAAGATCTCTGCTGCAAATGCATTCTTGCAGACCCTATTAAAGAAAGGGGCAGTAAAAAGAGTGGGTGGATACAGCGGACACCACGTTTACGTTCCAGCTTGAGTTATTGAAAATATATCTCCAGGTTTTACGTTTCTCAAAGATTCTATGTTCGTTGTTATCTTTCCAACTAGCGTCATGGGTTTTGTACCCGGTACATCATCGATGAAAAAACAGATCGAGCCATTTGCAGCAAGGAATGTAACGTCACCCTTTTTGAACTGGGTCCTGAGTTTTTCTCCGCCTGTTTTGATGTTTGTATCAACGTACGCTATACTGTTTCCCATCATGTGGGCATTACCCTCTATTGGAATTGATCGATCTATCCCACCAACTGTTTTTGGAGCCAAGTGACGCTTTAGTTCTAAATTGAGAATTGTCTTACCCTTTAAAGATAAGACAAAATCAAGCTTGGAAACAGAGCCTGCACTCATTTTTGAGGACAAGGATTATGAATATATAACGTTTCTTTATCCCAACTCTCAATGTCGGATGAACCTGAGGAAGTAAGTGTAGATACCGAAGAGGTTCAGCCAGTAGAGGAAGAAGAACCAATCCTAGTTCCTACAGTAGTTGAAACAACCGAATCTCCATCTGAGGAAGAGGAAGAGGTCAAGCCTGGGAAAAAAGGAAAGAAAGAGCTAAGTGCAGAAGAGATTGCAGAACAGGAGAGACTGCGAAAGATAATTGATGCTCGTGAAATTATTGACATTGATCCAGTACATGTAATTGTAGAATATGAAATGACAGGCAAAGGCAAGATAATGATCGGCCCGCCAACACTCACAAGATTTGAGAAAGCCCGAATACTTGGCGCAAGGGCATTGCAGCTGTCTCTAGGCGCACCTCCTTTCATACCTGTACCAAAAGACGTTGTAACATCGCTTGATCTTGCTTATGCTGAACTTGAAAAGCGTGTAATCCCAATTACAATTAGACGAGTCTTACCAAACGGTGACTTTCAAAATATTCCTATAGATCTTTTTGACTAATGGATGATTGGTCGATAAGACTTTAATAGAATGCATAAATGGTGGTGGTAGAGTTTTGTTGAGCGGTGTAGAAAAAATCCAGTTGAATGATTCCGTGCATCCTGAAGGCCACATCGTGACAATTTATCAGCAAGATATCGTACCCTGCGCACTTGATCTTCTAACTGAACTTGTAAAATACAAAACGGTCACACTTTTGGCGCGTGGCCAGTCAATACCAACTGCTGTGGCAGTTGCAAATATTGTAACTGAAAACATGATGAAGGGAAATTCAAAAATTCTTAACATTGTAGTAGACAGCGAAGAAGAAAAAGACAAACCCCTGGTTTCAATTATTAAGATTACTGTATCGAAGACAAACTAGAAGGAACTACCAGGTCCCTTCAAGAGCATATTTTCACATTCCTTGCATACTGCTTCATCTATGTTTGATTCAAGCTTGTGGTGTATATCACATATCAATAAACTTGACTTGATGTAGTTGCAGAGTCCTATGAATTTTGAAAGGCTTGCAGGAGTATATGCCATCTTTGAGGCAAGATTGTTTGATATGTCGTTTATCATATCTGATACTTCTTTTATGGATAGTAGCTTGTTTATCAGGACTGGATCGCCCCTTGTCCCCCTGACGTAATTGCTAATAGCTGCTTGGGTTACTCCCAATAGTTTTGAAACTTCCTCTTCTCTTATCTTGTGTTCTTCTATCAGCTTTTTTGCAAGTATTGCTCTGAGTGCAGGTATGAGAGTCTTGGTTTCTATCTCTGACGGAAGAAGCATATGCAAAAATGTTGTTGTAAAATATTTAAACCTAGTCATATTTTTCGTGATGACTTATTTTAGAGGGTGGGAAAAGATCTCCTAATTGCAAGAAATCCTGCGGCAAATCAAGACACTTGTAACACAATCTGTACAAAATCACAGGTATGACTCGATTGCACTCTCTGGTGGACTGGACAGCTCAATTCTTGCCTCATGTGTAGACAAGAAAACTGTAGCATTTGCACTGATTGCAAAAGATTTTGCTTCGACAGATCTGGTATATGCGCAACTTGTGGCAAAATTACATGATCTAAAACTTGACATCATAACTGTTGATGTAGACTGTCTTCTTTCTGCTGCAGAGGACACAATCAAGATACTGGAAGTATTCAACCCGATAGAGATCCGAAACAGTATTGTTGTATACCTTACAATGAAGGCTGCCAAAGCGTCTGGATTCAAGTCTATGATGACTGGGGATGGAGCAGATGAGCTCTTTGCAGGGTATAATTTCTTCAAGAAACTGTCTGCAAAAGAGTTGGAAAAAGATCTGGAACGTATTTGGAGCGTAATGCATTTTCCATCAAAGATCATATCAAAATCAATTGGAATGTCACTTCACACTCCATTTTTGGATGACGTTGTATCTGAATATGCAAAAAAGATCCCACCAGAGTTCAAAGTGCATGATGAAAAGGGTACAAAATATGGAAAATGGATACTTCGTAAGGCCTTTGAGAATGATCTCCCTGGATCCATTATATGGAGGGATAAATCTGCCATGCAGGATGGTTCTGGCACAAGTGGTCTGACATCTTTTCTTGATGGTATGATAACTGACTCTACTTTTGCCAAAAAATCTAGGCATTATGCAGAAAAGGAGCAAGTTGTTTTATCTTCCAAGGAATCGTTGTACTATTACGAATTATACCGCAAGTACTTTGACATACCACATGCTGTTGCCAAATCTGATTCCAAGTGCCCATGTTGCAACTATTCACTAAAACCTGATTCCCACTTTTGTCGCATGTGTGGAAGTTTTCCTATTTAGATTTCTTCCACTTGTTGGGTTTTCTAGTAAAAATTCTCTTGCATCCATGGCAGCAGAAATAATACTTTTTACCTTCGTATTCGTGAACTAGCGCAAGACTTTCATCTAATTCAATCCCGCATACTGGATCAACTGGCATATTGAGATTCGTCTGACATTTGTATTTAAAACTTACATCTTAAAACCATGATCGATGATATACAAGATTGGAAGATAAAATGCGAGCAATCGTATTTAACAAAAGGTAGGCAGTTACGTTTATTCTTGTTTTAAGAGGTGAACCGAACAAAGCGAATAAGTTTCTCGCGGAAATAATAAAATAAAAAATTAAAGTAGGAGTTTTGTATCTACTCTGATAGATCACTGTGCATTTTACATCCAATCTTGCTAGTAACATATCTCGGACTCGTACTGGCTATACGCAAGAGAACAATGGAACTTGACTACCGATTCTGCTTAAAGATCTATTTCCTATATTTCAAATAATAATTCTAAGAGTGAGAACTGGATATCATACTAATTGAGTTATTTTCTTTAATATCTCATTTTCCACATGTTTTGTCCATAACATTTCTGGTATGTCTACTGCTAGGAATAACACAGACAAGAGTAATGCCTCTACTGCTGCAACAGCAATGTTTTGTACCCATTTACCGATTCCAATGTGTATTGCAAAGTTGTTTGAATCTCCTGTAATCATAATTGTAAAAGCCCTGTCTGCGGTGATTATGTCTCTAAGGATGCCTGCTTTCTTTGCCTGAATTATTATCCCTGTTGGGGAATTTGATGTTAATTGTGTTTTGTATCCATCTGCATCTAGCATTGTTACTATTTGCTGTGCTAGCTGGCTCAAATCCTTGCTCTTGTTCTGAAAACTGACTATCTTTTCAGAGATCATTTAGATGATTTTCATCCTCCACATAGTATTCAATGATACTTTCTACTGGGCATCTCGTTGATAACTATATCGGAACAATGTTATCCTAATTTTTTACTTGTTAAATGAACTGTATGACTAAAGTCTGAACTTCTTTCTGACTTGCCTTCATGGAACGGGCAATCTCTTGGTTGCAAGTTCCCTTTTCCTTTTGATGAATAATCAATGCTATCTTTACCTGAATCTAGCTTTGCCGTGACATGGTAACGCTTGCCTCTGTTCAACACTCATCGTGATCCCAGTCTCTTAGTTAGGGGGTGAACTAATTTCAGGATAATAGAGAAAAATTTCATGAGGAGACAAAGTTAAATCTTGGGTTATCATCTTTCATGGTTCATATAATTTCAAACAACGGTCTTCAAAAAATTATTGAAGGCAAAAATGTTCCTAATGTGATTCTACAAATATTACTGCGTTTACTATTCTGTAGCTACGCGTATTAATTCTGGCATTTGTTTGCCTTTTCCTTGAGCCAGTGCTGATATTCCTCCGGTCAAACTTTCAGTTACAATGCCTTTGTCTCCGAGTACTTTGACTGCATTCAAGGAAGTATATCCTGCCATGCAAACAAGCAACGACTTGCGAGAACCTCCCAGAGCTTTATTCAGCTCTTCAGGAATTTGCTGTGTTGCTAACAGTCTCTCCACATCTCTTGCCTTTGGCACAAAGACCTTGCTTTTATCAACACCCATTGTTTTTGCAATTAACTCTATCCCTTCCTCACGTGGAGTATACTGGGTGTGAATCCAGATCACTTTGTCATAATCACCTGCGCTGGATATTGCCTCCTGCAGGGAAACCTGAATACGGTTCTGTTTCTTTCCAATGTCTGCCAGATTCTTTTTATATTTTTGTATTCCATCAGCAACAATTACGACAAACTTTCCTCCAAAACCTCCAAAGTTTGCCATTTGCATCACTGCATATAGTGCAAGGGCACTACTTTCTCCCATGTCATGACCCTTGTCTACAAAAAACTTTAGCAAACGTTTTGCATCCTCAAAATCTACTTCATGCTGTCCTGCATATTGATCAGGCTCGTAAAACTTCAAGCCTGATGTTTTGCTTTTTGTCCTAATTCCTGCAACATCTTGATCACCAAGTGGAAATACCACATGCAGGGATTTTTTTCCATATTTTTCAGACATGTATCTACTCAAGCCGCCAGACGTGCCACCTGTACCAAACGTGCAGACCGTCCTAAAGTCTTCAAGTGATTGTTCTTTTTCATGTAGTTGCTGGTCTATTTCTACCGCAGTAACTTTTCGATGTACCTCAATATTCATTTCATTGTCATATTGTTCTGGACAAAAACAATTGTAGATCTTTGCAAGAAGCTTCGCCAAGTTTATGATATCTTGTTTAGCTAAAAGAGCATGTGCTTCAGTACTGGCGTTATCAAAAATAGTTGGGTCAAAACCAAGATCAGATAACTGTGATCTAATGTTTGCAGCTGTTGCTCTTGCCGCCAAAATACTTGGACTGTCCTTCATTCCTGGAGCGGGGCAAATGTCCATGTCCAGATTTATGATACGAATCTTCTCATTTCTTAATTCCTCAAACACTCCTTCCTGAAGCTTTCTTGAAACAAGGGCAACTACATCTAGCCCAATTTTAGATAACTGTCCAAGGGCTATTCCAAAGTTTCCAGATGTAGCTTCGAATATTGTCTGTCCACTTCTAAGTTTCCCTGTGACAATAGCATCATGGATTATGTTTACTGCTGGTCTTACTTTGATCGAGCCTGCCAGCAAGTTAGAATCAAACTTGCCATAAACTCGTAGATCTTTGTCATCAAGATTTAGACTAAACTCTTTTTTCGCACACTCTTTCAAATCTTCGGTAATGTCAATTAGGGGTGTTGCATTGACAACCTTCATTCCGTCTGTTTTTTCTAGGTGTGGAACCTTACTCAATATCTCTTTTTGAAAACGTTCGAGCAAAACACTGTCGCTACTATTACCTGTATTTGGTCCCATTTTTCTTCCCTTCGTGCTGTGGTGGATAACAAGATCTTATAAAATATGCCATTTCTTCCAATGGTGTTTAGGGTTCGAAAACAGGAAGAAGATCGTATTTTGTGAAATATTAGACTAGTTTTGAATCCACAGTTTGTTTAAGGTGTGATTTTACCCAATCATACTTGCAATTATGACGACAACTTTTTTAGCAAATCTGAAAACTCTGTCTCGTTTAGAACTGGCGTTGCCAAAAAATCAAGATTTTCTTGTACATGTTCTTGTGATTTCTGTCCTACAAGCGGAGAAATAATTCCGGGTGTGGATCTGACAAATTGCATTGCCCTATGTGATGCCTTTGATAAGTTTCCAAACTCTGGTAAAACATTTGGTGCAAGCAATTTGGCTTGCATCAGAGGAACGCTTGCAAACACTCCTATACCAAGTTGTATGCATGACTCTAGTATGGTGTGTTGGTTAGAGTCTTGGTTCTTTAGAATTAGAGCCTGATCAAGATACATGTTGTATGGTAGCTGAATGAACCTAAATCCATTATCTTGTCCGCCAACTTGTTTTGCTATGTTTACAATGTCAAAAATTGAAAGGTATTGTGGGTGGTTATCTGGAACTCTGAAACATTCCCATGTGGCCATTCCGTAATTTTTTATCGAGCCACTCTTTCTTTGATCTTCATAAAACTCAAAAACATCTTTTAGTTTTTTTGTAAACTCTTCTTTTGAAATGTCTTGAAGTTGGCCTTCTGCAGCATTGTGTATGTACATAAGGTCTATGCAATCAAGTCCAAGGTTTTTCATGCTACGATTTAGCTGGTCTTGCAGGTATGATACTGTCATGCAGTGGTATCCTGATGAAATGTCTCCTGATTTTATCACGCCTGGCTTTACAAGCGTATTTTGTATGTTGACCCAAAAATCTTCATTAATGTCTCCGTCGTTTGTAACATATCCGTTTTTTGTACTGATGAAGATCTCTTCTCTTTTTGCTTCTCCTGATTGTACAAGTTCTGTAATTGCTTTTCCCACCGACCTCTCTGCTTTTTGTGCTCTGTAGTTGATTGCGGTATCAATTACGTTGATGCCTGACTTGACAGATGTTTTTATGGCATCTAAGACCATCCTGTCTGTTGTATTGTCTGGATTGCCAAGATATGTCCCAATCCCGACAGATGATAGCGTGAGACCTACAAATTGTTTGAAATGATTCTTTGATACCTTTGACTGTCTTTTTGCAAAACCTGCGGTGCCTTCTGGTGTTGCAAAGCCTGAGATCATATGCTTGGATTAAAATACGGACGATTTAATTCTACTGTGGAGTCTTTAACAAAATACCAATTAGAAATGAAATAACAAACAGTGCTCCTGTTATTCTACTATATGTGACAAATCCCTGCATCACCGGAACAAGTTCTTCTACATTTTGATAATTTTTCGTCAATGATTTACCTGATCTTATTGCAATGGGTATTGTTGCCAGAGTGATAAGGGATATGATCGGGAATATCCCTGATATGACAGATAGTACTATAATTCCATAAATGGTGATTGGAAAAATCCAGACTGCTGTAGCAGCTTTTTGTTTTCCAAGTATTATGACCAGGGTCTTTCTACCATGTTTCTTATCTGCGTCAAAGTCAGGAAATGAATTCACAAAGAGAACAGTTGATGATAGTACCCCTGAAACAATTCCTGCAATGACTGGTTCCAGTGTTATGTGTGAGCTCTGGACAAAATATGTACCAAGCACTATCATGGAACCCTTTATTGCTACAAAGACCTCACCGAGGCCAGAATCCACTATTCTTGTTGAATAAAAATAAATGGAAACAATTGCAAACCCGAGAATTACTGCTATTGTTATTCCTCTCTCAAATATGAAAAATGCACCAACTGCGGAACCAAGTATCAGCATTAGTACTCCTGCACGGTACACCTGTTTTGGCTTGAGCAGTCCTTCTGGCAAAACTCCTGTTCCGCCGCTGAACTTTGTTCTTTTGGTATCTGTGTCTATCTGCCTCTTGTAGTCCCAGTAGTCATTGAGCAAGTCTACACTTGCATGCAGTGCTGCTACTCCTACAAATGTAAGTGCGGCAAATCCAATATCAATTGTCTTGTTCTGCCAGCTGTTTATTGCAAGACCGAGACAGACTGATATGATTGACGCAAGAAGAAATCTTATTCTAACAGCTCGTAGCCAAACCTTTAGCATAGTACTCTTGAAAAATATGGATTATTTTGATATATGCTTGGTTGCTTTATCGTAATTTTTCCAAATCTACACTTTCTATGGGTTTTCTACCGTTGAACCCTTCGTCCTTTCCATGCCAGAATTTTATTTCAGTCTCTCCCAATTTCCAGCAAAGCCATATTTCTTCATTGAACATAAGGGATGGAAAATCCATCAGTCCTTGATCAATGCTTTTGATTGATACACCCGTTGCCTCCAGATCCTCAATTGATTTGTAAAAACTAGTTATTGCAGAATTAAGCTCCTGCTTTTTTATTATATAGTCCTTAAAGTTTACCATATATTTTGGATTTGACTCAAAATCTGATTGGATCCTAACGACTTGATCTTTCATGCTTACTACATTGTTGAATTTTTCTATGATTGATGGAAGCATTTTGTTTGCTTGGTCTAGTGTAAAATGAGAAAACATTATTTTTTAACAATTGTGCGGCAGTTAAAAGTATTAGCAGTGATATTATGTCATGGATGATATTGATTCTCCAATAATTCTTGACGCAAGGTGTGATGTCCTGTCTTTGATGTCATAGTTGGGGCATACCTCCATTATGTCCATTCCACACATGCCTCTTTTGGCAATGGACTTGAGAAACAGAGCTACTTCGGTATTTCCAAGGCCTAGAGGAACCGGAACAGAGACCCCGGGTGCAAATGCCGGATCAATTACATCCATGTCAAGTGACACATACACATTCTTGCCTATTTTATTTAGAATTGTTTCTTCTGTTTTTTGTATGCCATCACGAATTATGTCAAATGGAGTGATGACCTTGAGGCCATATTTTTTGATGTTGTCTATCTCTTCTTTTTCTGGCGTCCTGATTCCTATCTGAATACTTGTGTTCACATCAATGTATGGCAAGACGTCATAAAATACGGAACCATAATACCCATGAATGGAACTGACAAAATCTGGATGTGCATCAAAATATACTAGTGATAGTGGACCATATTTTTTAGAGACTGACTTGATTATTTCACTTGATATTGAATGGTCTCCTCCAATTGATATTGGGATCTTGGAATTTGAGACAATCTTGTTTATCGTATGTTCTACCTGGCTGCGCTCCACATTTCCATAATCGTAAACTTTCTTGGTAATTCCCCCTGGCGGCAAGCCAAGGGATATGTCATCTCCGCGTTTGTATGTGTCTCTTATTGATGAAATTTCTCTTATTTTATGTGGTGCCTCAGATGTTCCCTTTCGAAGTGCGTGGGACTTTGATTCGTCAGGAATTCCAACTATGACAATTTCGGCATCATCAAAACTGTCCGTGTTTGTCCAACAAATATTCATCATATTGTTGGGATCTTGTAATTATTAAAAATTCGTGTAGGTATGCAAAGCTAGTTCATTTTTGGATCTTACATGTCGATAAAATAAGCAAGTCAGCTGAGTTTTAATGATCAGATCTGATAAAACACTATTATAATGAATCTCAAACTGTTGTAATATGAAACAAGGAGTCGGTGAAACTCTTTTGAGACGACTATTCTTTCCACACTGGATGGAGATAATGGCAGGGATTCTCATAGGCACCAGTCTTATTTTGATCTCTCACAAGTAAAATTTTACAAAAGTTTGTCTAGTTTTTGTAGGTGATATCGCCAGCTAGTAGACGCTGTACTTTGTCCCTGTTTGATAAGAGTAAGGCGCCTGTCTTGTCTATTCCTATTGCTTTGCCTTTTAGAATCCCAGTGGTTGTTGTTACAGTAATATTTTTTCCAATTGTGGATGATCTCTTGGTCCATTCTTTTCTAATTTGCCCAATGGAATTTGATACAACCTTGTTGTATCTATGTTCAAGTTCAAGCAGGAATTGTTGTATGAGTTCTACGGGATTACCCTTTTGATCTTTTTTTATCAAGGTTGTAATACCATAATTTCTTTTACTGCCTTTGATTGATTTCGTCACGATATCAGGCTTGATTTTAAAATTAATCCCTATTCCTATTATGATGTAATCTATCTTGTTTGATTCTATGGATGCATCAATTAGTATGCCTGCAACTTTTTTTCCCTTTATGGTAAGGTCATTTGGCCACTTTAGCTCTGTTTTTATCTTTAGAGTCTTTTCAATCGAAACTGCAAGAGCTAGGGATGTTAGCATGGGAAATAGTGCTGTATATGACGGCTCAAAGTTTGGCCTCAAAAGTATGGACATCCATATGCCTCCCTTTGGTGAAACCCATTTTCGATCTAGTCTACCTCTTCCTTGGGTTTGTCTCTGTGCTATGACCACAGAGCCATTTTCATGGGGCTTTTGAGTAAGATCTAGTGCAAAATTCTGGGTTGAATCAATTTTGTCAAAATAATATATTTTTCTACCAATTATGTCTGTCTGCAGTCCATCTGTGATTTCCCATGGCAGAAAAAGGCAGGTGTTTGTATGCAGTCTGTAACCTATTTTTGGTTTTGATTCTATCTTGTATCCGAGAGATTGCAGTTTTTTGATATTCTTCCAAATTGCAGCCCTGCTCAATGATAACGTCTTACTAAGTTTTTCTCCGGATACAAATTCTGACTGGTGTGACTTGAGTAACGTGATTATCTTGTCAAATGTTGTTCCATCAAAGGATGTGTACATGTAAAAACAACTACCATTCCAAACTAATGAAAGTTACTCACTCAATAATTTTTTGATGTTCTCTTCTAGAAAATCATTAGTTCCAAATGCAACATCTCGCAGTATTCCTTTTTTGTCAATCAATATTGTTGATGGTGTACCACGCAATGCAAACGCATCAAAGGTATGAGCAGAATATTCCTTGCTCTTTAGATATTGTTTGACTCGCTCAATTATTTCTAATTTCTGACTTTCATTATAGGACTCGTAGCCTGGAACGTTTGTCTGGATTATTTCATCTATTCTGGATTGACTGATTGGACCATCCTCTTTTTTGAGCAAGTCCATTGCAACTGGAAATGGAATCTTGTATGGAATCTTGTTTCCATCAACTATCTGACCGTATTGTCCCAGTGCCTTTAGTGTCTCCCCTATTGCCTTGCCCTCTGTAAGCAATAATCTCAGATTCTCCATTGTGTTTTTATCAAAATCCTCAAACGCGGTTGCCATTCCAAGAACTGTAACTCCTTCTTTTCTGTATTTTTGGTAAATGTCAATTGCTTGCGGAATCCCATACATGAAACAGCCAGGACAATTGACTTGAAACACTTCGATTAGAATCACATTGTCTTTTTCCTTGTCAACGTTAGTTGGCAATCCTTGGATCCATTCTGATACTTGGAGATTTGGAGCTTTTGCGCCTATTTGCACTGCCATGTCAAACACATCTTACGAATTATTGATATCTGTTTCTTTACGGCATGAATCTGAAGATCTTCAGATGAACTTTGATTCATAAATCTTTTATATACCGTAAGCGAACCGACAACGATGTCTAACAAAATAGCATTACTCTTGCTTACTGTATCTGTTATAATGACATCCGCTGTGGTATCTAGCTTACCACAAGCAAATGCTCTGATCCAAAGAGACTTTTCAATAAGGGACGACACTCCTACAACAGCAAGTCATGGTATGAGCAAAGTATGTGGCGACCACCTTTGCGCACCAGGTGAACATGCACAGTGGATCAATACATTATGGCAGTCACAAAGAGCGGGTATGATTGGAAATACACCCAGTGGTGGAAATGTCATGCACAACATGGTAGCAAACACCATGAATGGCACAAAATAATTACAGTGGGCTAACCACTAACATTTTTATCTAATGAGTAAATTCATCATAATTCTTTTATATGCCCACCAGTGAAACTAGATCATGTCTAACAAAATGGCATTACTTTTGTTTACAACATCTGTGCTTTTGACATCTGTCATCGCAGTATTTGTTCCACAAGCTAGTGCTTTGACACAAAGTACTCGATTTGACACCATATCTACTGCAAGCTTTGGCCATAGTGTAGTTTGTGGTGATCACGTATGTGTTCCTGGTGAACATACCGCGTGGATCGATGCAATGTGGGCATCACAAAAAGTAAGTTATGGTAAAATTGGCTCTGCTCAATATGGAGAAGATGTTATGACTGCACTTGCAGGCTCTGCTGCATTTCATGGAAATAACACCATGAACAGTAACATGGGTAATAACATGACATCCTCAATGCCATCCAAGTAACAAAAAATAATTTCCATCTATTGGAAATAAAAACCGTTTTTTAATTTCTATTCTTTCAAGATATGCTTCTAGAAATTAACGTCAAAACCGCCCATGTCTCCTGGACCTCCATCGCCATGAAAGTCTCCACCGCTAAAGTCTTGTCCTGAACTTGCGTCATGGCCACCTGCATCCTGCCCTCCTCCAATATCATGACTGCTGTCCATATACTGGTCTGGTATGAAACTTGTCATTGTCATCCCCATGAAACCCATCATTGTTGAAAACATCATCATATCAATTATTCCCATGAACATCATTGATGGGATGATGGACTTGTTTGCTTCCATGTGCTGTTCGAGTTTTTGCTTGTCTCCACTTTTCCACATGGTCACCATCTGATCCCAGTTCTGTTGCAATTCAAATCTTCTTTCTTCTAGTTCCTTGTTGCCCTTGTCTGTTAGAATGATCTCTTTTTTGGGACCCAACCAGCCTTTTTTCTCAATGGTTACAGTGAAACCTTTTTCTTCAAGGCGTTCAAGCAGGGTGTTCAATTCCTGACCATCAATCTTTGTCTTTTTTAAGATCTTGTCAAACTTTTTTGCACCCTGACTTATTGCACTGAGTATTATCACATCAATTGGTTCTTGTTCCACGATACCCTGACTGAAATTGCCATATAAATCGGTTATTCCGCAAGACATTAAGCCACATGACAGTATGTAAAAAACATGGAAAGAGATTCTTGTACTGATGATGACATACGAAAAATTTACGCTCTGAAAAATATCGCAGTGGTAGGCATGTCCAAAAATCCGGACAAGGCAGCACACTATGTTCCAAAATATTTGATTGATAATGGGTTTAATGTTATCCCTGTAAATCCAACTGCAACAGAAATTCTTGGAAGAAAGTGTTACCCAACTCTACTTGATATCACTGATACTGTGGATATTGTTGATGTCTTTCGACCATCTGATCAAGTCTTGCCAGTGGTAAAAGAATCCATAAAAATAAAACCCAAAGTGATATGGTTGCAAGAGGGAATACACAATTCGAACGCAGAAGACGTTGCACGAAAAGCAGGAATTCCAATAGTGGTCTTTAATAGATGCATGCTTGCAGAACACCAAAGACTATTCTAAGACATGTCAGACGATTTTGAAGTGTTTTACAAATCACTTTTAGACCTGGTCAAGTCTTTTGAAAAGAAAAATGTCTTGGTGAAAATGTATTCTGATCCTGATTCTAATATTATTCGAATCTATGGAGAACGCTCTGATGGATTGTCTCTTGCAAAAACAGGGCTAGATGAAATTGAGGAGCTTGCACTCACAACGGCGGAACACCATCCATACTGGGCTCTGCTGTATAATGGATCGCAAATTCTAGAAATCGTACTTGAAAAATGGAACTGCACTCTAACCGATGATGAGATAAAACAAATCCAGTGGTATGCCGACGAGATAAAAAATTCATCTGGCAATGCAAACTCTCACAGTAATGATGAATGATCTTACGGCAAAGATAAATAGCAAGCAACATCAGATGAGGTCATGCCAATAAAGATTGGCCTTTTAGGTAAGACTAACACTGGTAAAACCACTTTTTTCAACGCCGCAACACTGGCTGGAGGCGAAGTCTCAACTTATCCATTTACAACAAAAAAACCAGAACGTGCCCTTGGGAATGCAATTACCCCCTGTGTCCACACCGAGTTTAACGTCAAGGATAATCCACAAAATTCTAAATGCATGGATGGCTGGAGATTTATACCAATTGAGCTAATTGATCTTCCGGGATTGATAAAAGATGCATGGGCAGGCAAGGGGCTTGGGAATCAATTTCTTTCGGTGGCTACTCAATCTGATGCAATACTGCATGTTGTGGATGTATCCGGAAGCATTGATGCCGCGGGAAGAATTGCCGAAGTCGGGAGCGGTGATCCAATAGCAGATGTCTCTGACATTGAAGAGGAACTCATCATGTGGTATCTCAAATTATTAGAAGGCAACCGAGATAAAATATCAAAACTTATCCAATCTGAGACCGAGCCTCTTGTTGCAATAACTGATGTGTTTCGTGGAATAGGTGTCAAGGAAGGGCATGTCAAGGAGACACTAAAGATAACAGGCCTTGAAAACAAACATTTTGAAAACTTTGACATGCATGATAGCAAAAAATTTGCGGCGTATCTGCGAAAGATATCGAAACCCACGCTTATTGTTGCAAACAAGGTTGATGTTCCTGGTGCCGAAAAAAACTTTGACAGGCTACGAGAAAAATACATTGATACTATAGTAATTCCAGCAAGTACAGACAGTGAACTCTCACTGAGAAAGGCTGAGAAAAAGGGCCTTATCAAATATGTTCCAGGATCCGAGCAGTTTGATATTTTGCACAAAGAACAGCTAACCAAGAAACAACTAGAGGCACTTGATTTTATCACGCAGGGCATACTGGGAGAATACATGAGAACGGGTGTCCAGTTTGCGATCAACGTTACCGTATTCAAATTGCTAAAAATGAATTCAATATACCCCGTGACAAATCCTGAAAACTTGTCTGACAAAAAGGGAAGGGTTCTTCCTGACTTGATTCTGCTTAAAGATGGTGCAACAGTCGAAGACCTTGCAAAAGAGATACACACAGATCTTACAAAAGGTCTACTTTATGCTAAAGATGTACGATATGGAGTAAGACTTCCTGTGAACTATCAGTTACGAGACAGGGATGTTGTATCCTTGGTTAGCGCACAAACCAAAAAATCCTAATTTTCTATACCTATTTTCTCTTGTTTTATCCAGAGTGTTTTGGTCTTGTGATCAATTAGTGTTATGTTCATGTCTGAAATTTGTTTTCTTATTACATCAGCCTCTTGGAATTTTTTCTGGTTACGTAATTCGTTTCTCTGTCTGATTAGATTTGAGATCTGATTTTTTTCATCGTCTGTGACTTGAACTAGTATCAGACCAAGAATTGATGACATTTCTTGAAATGTTGGAAAGACTATCGCTGATATTATTTTGGTGATCTTCTCTGATGATGCCAACTGATTGATGTTTTTAACCAGTTTGAAGAATGTGGCAAGGGCCAGCGGTGTGTTAAAGTCAGAATCTAGCGCGCTGTCAAACTCTGTCTTTGATTCAAGGATGATGTTTTTGACCTGGTCCAAATCTTCTGTTACCTGAGAGTCGTCTGATAAAATCATCTCAAAATAACAATTTTCCACTTGGCGCCATTTTATTATGATTTCCTTTAGAATCTCTTCGGAATAATCAATTGGTTTTGAATAGTGGCTTGACAGACAAAACAGTCTGACTATGTTTGGACCCCATCTCTTAAGGACATGGTCAATTGACTTTGTGTTTCCTAATGACTTTGACATTTTTTCTCCATTTATTGTGACCATCCCTACGTGCATCCAAATCTTGGCAAAGTTGACTCCGGAAAAAGACTCTGATTGGGCTATTTCATTTTCGTGGTGGGGGAATATTAGATCGCGTCCTCCCCCGTGGATCTCAAAATCATTTCCAAGATATTTTAGGCTCATTGCAGAGCACTCTATGTGCCATCCCGGTCTTCCTTTGCCCCATGGGCTGTTCCATGTAGGAGAATCATCCGAGAATTTCCACAATGCAAAATCTAGAGGATCCTTTTTTGTCTCATCAACTTCAACTCGTGCACCTGAGATCAACTCATCTATTTTTTTCTTTGAAAGTTTCCCATATTCCTTGAATTTTAAAACTGAAAAATACACTCCATTTTTTGACACATATGCAAATCCCTTGTCGACCAAGCCCTTGATCAGATCAATCATGTTTGTGATGTGTTCTGTGGCTTTTGGGTATGAGTCTGCTCTCTTTACATTTAGCTTGTCAAAGTCATCAAAATAATTTTTTATATATCTTGTAGTTATGACATCTGCAGAAGCGTTTTCTTTTTTTGCACGGTTGATTATCTTGTCATCAACATCAGTAAAATTTTGTACAAGATTTACCTTGACTCCGTTTGATTCTAGATATCTTCGAAGTGTGTCAAATACTATGATGGTTCTGGCATGACCTATGTGGCTCTCATCGTATACTGTAACACCGCACAGGTATATTCTCACAGAGTTTACAGTGTCTACATTTTTTTCTGTTACAGATAAAGTGTCAAAAATTCTCAAATTTTTCATCCTTACAATGTGCATTGCGTGGCCATGGTCCTTTTATGTTCGCTTTTTTTGTGCATTCTAAAAATCCTATCCACCTCTGAAATTGGTATCTCTGTAATCTTTGCTGTCTCGTCAACTGCAAGACCTTTGTCAATAATACAATGTAGTATTGAATCAATCTCTTCGTAGTTTAGGCCAATCTCTGTCTCAGCGGTATGGCCTTCCCACAAATGTGGACCACTTGGTTTTGAGATGATATTCTGAGATAATCCTAGATGTTTTGCAAGTTCACGTATCTGGGTTTTGTATAGTGATACGATTGGCAACAAGTCTGATGCACCGTCGCCGAATTTTGTAAAATATCCAATCAGAAATTCACTCCTGTCTGAAGAGCCAAGCACAAGAGAATTTCGTGCATTTGCATAATAATATAATATGTTAGCTCGTATCCTTGCTCCAAGATTTGCAAATGACAATGGATTTGATTCCAGGTATTTGGAGTATTCTTTATGGATGAATTCAATATCAATTAGCTTGTATTCCATGGAATAACTATCAACTATCTTTATCGCATCTTCTGTCTCACTGTTTGGTGTAATCTTTGAATTTGGCATGATGAGTACCAGTGATTTTTCCTTGACAAATTTAGCGCAGATTGCCGCAATCACTGCGGAATCTATTCCACCACTCAAACCAAAGACTAGACCGCTAGACTTTCTTTCTCCTATCTCGTTTTTTAAAAAATTGCCAATGCGATTTTGGATTGAATCATAATCTTTCTTGACTAATTCTTCTACGATTTGACGATTCAATGTTTTTTAAAATGTCCTTAAGAAATTAAACTTATCAAACGTCTAGGTAAATTCCGTCTTTTTTCACTTCAATTTTGTATGTTTGCAGCTTTACACCTTTGATGTAATCCAACAGTTCGCCTGTCTTTATGTTATAGTGCCAAAAGTGAAGTGGGCACTCTACTATATCACCATCAAGTTTGCCTGGGGCAAGTGATCCATCTTGGTGAGCACATACTGAATCTAGTGCATGAAAACCATTCTGGTTGAATATTGCAATTCTTTTACCATCGACCACAAATTCTCTTCCCTTTCCTGGGACAACTGCATCTTTTTCTGCTACTTTCTTCCATGCCATGTTTTGTAAAACTAAATCTATCCAATATTTAGATTGTCATTTCTGATACTATTTTATACCCCATAAAATTGTGATTTAGCATGAGTCAAGTAAAAGATCAAAGCCTCTCAGAAAAGGGAAAAATGTCATATGAATGGGCGCACGATCACATGCAAATTCTAACTAATACTGTATCTAGATTAAAAAAATCTCAGCCACTCAAGGGCTTGCGTATAGGCATATGTCTGCATATCACAAAAGAGACATCTGTCTTGATAATGGCTGCAAAAGAACTGGGTGCTGATGTTAGTGCATGTGCTGCAAATCCTCTTTCGACACAAGATGACATTGCAGCGTTCTTGGCTGAAAATGGAATCCACATATATGCATGGACCGGTCAGACTACTGAAGAGTATGATTGGTGCATTGAACAGATGCTCAGTCATAAGCCTCAGATCATAACAGATGATGGTTCTGACAGCCACAGTAAGATACATGGAAACAAAAAATTTGCTTCAATGAAAGTCTTGGGTGGAACTGAAGAAACCACAACAGGTGTCATACGACTAAAGGCACTTGCAAAAGAAAAGAAATTGAAATATCCAGTAATTGCAGTAAATGACGCATATACAAAACACATGTTTGACAATAGATATGGAACAGGCCAGAGCACAATTGATGGCTATCTAAGATCCATGAACCTGTTGTTTGCAGGAAAGCGTGTTGTTGTGGCAGGATATGGTTGGGTAGGAAGGGGTGTTGCATCAAGATGCCGTGGAATGGGTGCCAAAGTTTGTGTTACTGAAGTTGATCCTGTGCGAGCATTAGAGGCTCACATGGATGGTTTTGAAGTTGCTCCGATGACAGAAGCTGCTAAAACTGGTGAAATATTTGTCACTGCAACGGGTCAGACAGGGATTATCAGAAAAGAACACATCTTGACCATGAGAAGCGGTGCAATCCTGGGCAACGTGGGTCACTTTGATGTTGAGGTTGATGCCAAGTTCTTGCTATCTGAATCAAAATCTGTACGAGAAGTCAGGCCAAATCTTGATGAATGTGTCTTGAAAAATGGCAAAAAAGTATATCTTATTGGAAAGGGAAGAATTGCAAACCTTGTTGCAGCAGAGGGACATCCTCCAGAAGTTATGGCACAATCATTTTCAAACCAATTGCTATCTATGATATACATTGCAAAGAATCACAGAAAGATAGGAAAGAATGTAATAACAGTTCCACAAGAGATTGATATTCAGATTGCAATAGATGCACTCAAGGCAATGAATGTAAACATGGACAAACCTACTGCCGCCCAGATAAAATACGGACAGAGCTGGGCATAGCTTAAATCACACACAAACTTTACCCTGATGATGAAAAAGGCCATCATAACAAGTGCATTACCATATGCAAATGGGGAGATACACCTTGGTCATGTTGCCTCTACTTACCTTCCTGCTGATATTACTACAAGATTTCTAAAACTAAATGGAACCGAAGCGTATTATTTCTGCGCATCTGATGATTTTGGTACGCCGATTCTTATCCAGTCTGAAAAAGAGAACAAGACTCCTGAGGAATATGTCAAAGTCTGGAACAAGCGAGACCATGAAGACTTTACCTCCTTTGGAATTGGATTTGATTTTTTTTACAGGACTAGCTCGCCAGAAAATATATCCTTTGTACAAGAAGTCTTTAAAAAATTACAGGCGAATGGACATATCTACGAAAAAGAGATTATCCAGTTTTATTGTAATGTTGATAAGAAATTCCTACCTGACCGGTATGTGCTTGGAAGGTGTCCCTACTGCAAGGCAGAGGAGCAGTATTCTGACTTGTGTGAAAAGTGTGGTAGAGTGCCAACCGAAATAGAGGATCCAAAATGCTCTATATGCAAAAACCCACCCACAAAAGAAAAGACAAGACACTATTTTTTCAAACTAACCAACTTTACAAATGAACTAAACCAGTGGCTTGAAGCTGACTCGTATCTTCAACGAGATGTCAAAAAATATGTCCAAAACTGGATTAAAGAGGGACTTGTTGACTGGGACATTACACGAGACATGAACTGGGGCGTTCCAATACCACTTGACAGTGCAAAGGGACAGGTATTCTATGGATGGTTTGACAATCATTTGGCGTACATCTCAACTGCACTCAAGTTTCTAAATGACAAGGGACTTGATGGCAAAAGTTTCTGGAATGCCGCAGATATTTATCATTTCATTGGGAAAGACATCGTATATCATCACTATCTGTTCTTGCCTGCAATGAGAATTGGAATTGGAAATGAGTTCAAACTGCCTGACTATATACCAACTCGAGGCCACCTTATGCTCCAGTCTAAAAAAATATCAAAGAGTCGAAATTGGTATATCGGCCTCAAAGACTTTCTTGGAGTATACCCTGCTGATTATCTCAGATTCTATCTTGCACTGATAACTCCTTACAGTCAGGATGATCTTAATTTTGACTGGGAAGAATTTGCATCAAGAATAAACTCTGAATTAATAGGTAACATTGGAAATTTTGTAAATAGGGCACTTGGTTTTACACAAAAAAGCATGACCGGAGTTGTACCAAACACAACTGAGTTTGATCAAAGTGACAAGGAGGCTCAAGAAAAAATAAATAATTTTTCGGGTGAGCTGACTCCCTTGATGGAAGATAACAGCCTTGACAAAGCACTGAAAAAAATCATTGAATTTTCTGCACACTTTAACCAGTATTTCCAGAAAAAGGAACCCTGGAAAGGAGGTGTGGGCTCTAACAACTGTGTGTTTATTTCAGTAAATGCAGTGCACAGCTTGGCAATATCACTTTACCCCTTTTTACCTGAATCTTCCCAGGGAATGTGGGAACAAATTGGTATGGGCGGTTCTGTGTCAGAACAATCCTGGAGTTCTATATCTGAAATCAAGATAAAGGAGGGTCACAAGATTGGCACTGCTTCACCTCTGTTTAAAAAAATAGAGGCCTCAGACATTGAAGCTAACAAAGCAAAACTTGGCAAGTGAATGAATCTACAATGGATATCACGAGACGGAAAACTCTTGCTTGGGGCAAGAATTGTCCGGACTTTTTCATACGGTTTTCTTAGCGTAGTTCTTGCAATCTATCTAAAACTCATAGGGTTCAATGACATCCTAATCGGTCTTGTACTTACAGCCACACTTGTAAACGGCGTATTTTTCAATCTCTTCTCAAGTGCATATGCTGATAAAATAGGAAGAAGAAAAACTCTGGTAATCTATGCCGTATTGATGATAATATCGTCTGTAATGTTTTTTGTAACAGACAATTACGTAGCTCTTATTATTGCAGCTCTTATTGGAACCATAAACGTTACAGGATCTGAAGTTGGAGCATTTTTGTCACTAGAACAAGCTCTGCTACCGCAAACTGTACACGATGCCAAAAAAAGAAACTCAATATTTGCAATCTATAATGCAGTTGGAGCTTTTGCCATGTCTGCAGGGGTTCTACTGGCTGGCTTACCATCCATGTTACAAAACTATGGCTTTGATAAGATTGGTGCAATAAAGTTGCTGTTCTTGATTTACGCAGCTTGTGCAATAGTAGTTCTTGCAATTTATTTGGCGCTTTCTAAACATGTTGAAGTAAAAGACAATGTACCCAAGTCAGGCCTTTCGTTGAAAAACATCTCTCCAAAATCTCGAAGCATAATTGCAAAAATGTCTTCACTTTTTGCAGTTGACTCGTTTGGAGGCGGTTTTGTGATACAAAGCATTGTCTCATTCTGGTTTTACACCAGATTTGGTGCAGACCTGTCTTCATTATCATACGTATTTGCAATTGCCGGAGTACTTACAGCAGTATCTTACATGGCCTCTATGAGGATTGCCTCAAAGATAGGGTTGGTAAATACGATGGTCTTCACACACATTCCGTCAAATGTTCTGCTGATACTTCTTGCACTTGCCCCCTCATTTTCTATTGCCATATCTCTATACTTTGCAAGGATGAGCTTGTCTCAAATGGATGTTCCAACCCGGCAGTCATATTTGATGGGCGTAGTGGGAGAAAATGAGAGAGTCAACGCAGCCGTTTTTACAAATACTTCCAGAAACATATCTCAGGCAATAAGCCCGTCACTTACTGGTATAATAATATCAACACTTTCGCTTTCTGCGCCGTTTGTAGTTGGCGGGGTTTTGAAAATTGTCTACGATGTTGGAATTTTTTTCAGCTTTAGAAAGATAAAACCTCCAGAAGAGATCTAATCACATCATCTTGATTTTTCCAGATATGCAAGAATTCCTGTATAGTCTATGTCTCCAAACCCATCGTTGATTGCTTTTTGGTAGATTTGATTTGCAAGTCTGGACACGGGCATGTTTGCCCCGAACTCTTTTGCTGTATAGTCTATCTCATCAAGATCCTTTTGCATCATTTTGAGAAAGAAACTTGGTTCAAATTCTCCCCTTGCCATCTTGGGTCCTTTGTTAACACTCATTCCTGTCTTGAAATATGTAGAGTTTAGGACCTCAAGAAATGTCAGCGGGTCTAGACCAGATTTTTTTGCAAGTATGATTCCCTCTGATATTGAAAGCGCAAGAATTGCTATCTGTGAATTCATTGCAAGCTTCATTGCATGCCCTGAACCGTTTTCTCCAAGGTAAAATGTTTTCTCCCCGATCAAATCTAACACTGGTTTACATTTTTGGTACGTCTCTTTTTTACCGCCGACCATTATTATCATCTTACCTTTTTCTGCCAAACTTGGGCCTCCCATTACTGGTGCATCGATCATTGAAATTCCATTGTCTGCAAATTTTTTGGCAATCTTTCTTGATGATATTGGATTGATTGTACTCATGTCTGCAACAACCATGCCATCATGTTTTCCATTGACAATTCCATTTTTGCCAAAAGATACCTCTTCAATGGCCTGAACATCTCTTACTATGGTTATGATGATGTCACATTTTTTTGCCAATTCTGTGGGTGAATCTTCCACCATGATTCCTGATTTTTCTAAAGACTCTGCTTTTTGTCTTGTTCTATTGTATGCATATACGCTGTGCTCAGATGATGTCATGCGCCTTGCAATCGCACTTCCAAGAAGGCCGGTACCTATGATTCCTACATTCATAACTAGGTGATTTCTGTTACTGTATTTTTTTCTATTGGCGTTTTACATGATAAGTGACTTGAATCTTGGATCATTGCAAAGACTAGCAAAATCCTTGTCCATTGAAGCTTTTTTTGTATATTCTGAATCAAGCAGTATTGCTTTTTCCAGCAATACTAGAGATTGTTCCATGTCATTTTGAAGAGACTTGGTACAGGCCTTGTGGTATAACGTGATTGCATTATCTGGAGTACGTGCCAAAATTTTGTCATAACACGTGATTGCCTGGCCGTATTTTCCAAGATAGTGTAATGCAAGGCCTTTGTTGAGCAGACATACCATGTGCTCGGGTTTGTCTTTTAGAATGATGTCATAGCACGTGATTGCCTGGTCATATTTTCCAAGTTTTCCTAGTGCATTTCCCTTGTTTGCAAGTGCGTTAAAATGGTTTGGTTCAACTTCCAAGACCTTGTCAAAATAAAATATTGCGTCACGAGGGTTGCCTCTCTTTGCATGGGCTAATCCCACGTTGTATATGTATCCTAGATTTACATCCTCGTCATCGGATGAAAAATTAATGAACCCGCTCAACTGGTAACTCTTGAAAAGTCTTTTAGATAAACTCTTTTTCTAGTGTCAAAAGAACGCAAGTAATATCTTTGTACCATGATATGACATCTTGTGGAAAAGATCAGAGCCTGTCCAATATGCCCTGGCTGTGGTTCTAAAAAGTTTGACAGGATATCTTCTGAAGAAACAATTGTCAAATGTGTAGTCTGTGGAAAAGAGATTGCTCTCTAGTCTTGGTTTTGTTCTATGACATTGCATTGGAGCTACCTTAGGCACAGTTTTTTGCCTAATCGTAAGTTTTTATTTCCATGATTTTTAATGTTCAGTATGGCTAAAAGCTGGAAAGATGCAGATGTTGATTTAGATCTAATCAAAAATCAAACCATAGCGGTAATTGGCTATGGAATACAGGGCCATGCCCAGGCAAATAATCTCAAAGATTCTGGTCTTAATGTTATAGTTGGTTTACAAGAGTCTGGTTCAAGCTGGAAAAAAGCCCAACAGGCTGGACATAAAGTAATGTCAATTCCACAGGCTTGTGAAAATTCTGACATTATTCATATTCTGATTCCAGACATGGTTCAGGCCAAGGTCTACAAGGAATTCATAGGACCGCATCTTAAGGCGGGAAAAGCACTTTCGTTTTCTCATGCAGCTGCAATTCATTGGGGTTGGATACAGGCCCCAAAGGATGTGGATGTAATCATGGTTGCACCAAAGGGTCCTGGCTCTAAGGTACGTGAAACATATCAGCAAGGATTTGGTACACCATCAATTGTTGCAGTATACCAAGACTATACCAAGAAAGCTTGGGATCGGACACTTGGTATTGCAAAAGGCTTGGGCAGTACAAGAGCTGGTGTGATAGAAACTACCTTTAAAGAAGAAGTAGAGACTGACTGGTTTGGAGAACAGGTAGATCTTTGTGGTGGCTCTGCCTCGATGGTCATGAATGCATTTGAGACTCTGGTTGAAGCAGGGTACCAACCGGAGATTGCATACTTTGAAGTCTTGCATGAGCTAAAATTAATAGTTGACATGATTCAAAGATATGGAATTGCAGGAATGTATCGTAGGGTAAGTGAAACCGCAAGATATGGTGGACTTACACGAGGTCCGATGGTTATGGATAAAGACGTAAAAGAAAAGATGAAAAAAGCATTAAAGATGATCCAAGATGGAACGTTCAACCAAGAATGGATTTCTGATTACCAAAAGAACGGCAAAAACTCTTTTGACAGATTCATGAAAGAAATAGATGTGCATCAAATAGAAAAAGTGGGAAGAGATATGCGAAAGATGATGTGGCCTGACTCTACAGAGTAGAATTATTTCTTTGTCTTTGAAATATTTGTCTGGATGAAATCAATTATTGCTGGAAGTGGAGTTCCTGGACCAAAGTTTCCTAAAACTCCTGATTTTTCAAGATCTGGCTTGTCATCTTCTGGTATGACTCCTCCACCTATTACCAAGACATCGTTTATTCCCTTGTCTTTTATTGCCTTTGCCACTCTTGGAAACAGAGTAAGATGTGCACCATTTAGAAGACTGAGTGCCACTACATCAATATCCTCATCTTCTACTATTTGGGCTATTCTTTCAGGTGTCGCAAACAATCCTGAATAGATGACTTCCATTCCTGCATCTCTGAAGGCCCTGCATAATACCAAGGCTCCTCTATCATGGCCGTCAAGTCCTAGTTTTGAAACAAGAATCCTGATTCTCTTTGTTTGAGCCTTCTGAGACATGCATTTTCAAGTAAATTTTCTGTTTTAAAAGCTTTATTTGAGAACGTAAACCGTTTTTAATATCTAGCCGGGGGCTAATCAAGTCAAGAGTGAAAGTCCATCATATCCTAATGGTTGTGAGTGGATGAACGAAAACTAGAAAGAAAAATAGGCCAAAATATCATGGGAATTCTGGCAATTCCTGACTTATATGTACATGAAACTCCCAGTAATCATGTTAAAAGAGCTATTTGCAAAACTAAAGTCATGCACTTGCAGCAAGTCGTCATCTAATGATGTAAATGCATTCAAGGAATCTGCAAAAAAGACTGAACAAGATTCAAAACCTTAAAGATCCTAATTATTACCACGATGAATGACTTATTGGTAAAATTAACTCTCTTTTTTAAATCCAAAAACTAGTCACTACGCAAATATGGTTAATAGGGTCTTGAAGTTCACATAAATCACGCTCACAAAAAGGGTATGATGGATAGTTTTTCAAAATGGCATTGTTTTTTATTCACAAACGCCAATACTGTTTTCTAGATTTAGGTTTCTAGTTGTGCCAGTTAGATCACGCAAACATTTTTTCAATATTCATTGTTTCTTTTGTTGAGTGTATTTTTTTGGTTGTAATTCCTCAAGTATGTCATATATGTATCCACGATCTGACTCTTCGTTATCTCTGAGCAGTTTTATGAGATTGTTAAATGTGTCTGGTTTTCCTTCCTTGTAATCCTGTTCAAACTTTGTTAATATTTCATGAGATATTTTCCTTTTTGGCTTGTTGGCCAGTCTTTCTAGCATTTCAATGGCTTTTTTCATGGTCATAACCTTTGTTTCTCCTCTTAGCTAGTTTTATTTAGGCCTAATATTTTTTTCATTACCGTGTCTTTTTGAGAGTCTTTTTATTCACGAACGTCATACTATACACTGGATCAAAAAGTAGCCTCACGGATCCTGGAAATTATGGAATTTCTGTTTTTACTCCGTGTAATTGCAAATATCTAGTCAATACACCCATTTGGAGTCAAACTATCAATTTTTAGGTACATGCCGGAGGACTTGATGTTTTTTGATCATTAGGAGTTGTTTGAAATCGCAGAATATTGATATTTTCACTTCACTTGTGTAACAAGAAGATTTATTGTTGATTCCTTGTGTGACCTCTCTATGGATATTGTGGCAGAGATCAAGAAAGGAAACCGACGGGCAATTGCACGTGCCATATCTATAATTGAAAATAATGAGAAAGATGCTAAATATGTCATAAAAAAGATCTTCAAAAATTCTGGTAAATCTGTGAAAATTGGTATCACTGGGCCTGCTGGAGCAGGTAAGAGCACTCTGATAAATACAACAAGCCTTGAACTAAACAAGCTGGGTTACAAGACTGCCGTTCTTGCAATAGATCCTACTAGTCACATTACTGGAGGTGCAATACTTGGGGATAGAGTACGAATGACAGAATCGACAGATTCTGGTACGTATATTCGAAGTATGGCATCAAGGGGTGCAACGGGTGCCATCTCTACATCCCTTAGAAATAGCATTAGAATCTTAGAGTATGCAGGATTTGATCCAATAATAATTGAAAGTGTGGGGGCAGGACAGACCGAAGTTGATATTGAAAAAGTTGTAGACTTGACAGTTGTTGTCTTTAATCCAAATACCGGAGATAGCATCCAAACAATAAAGGCAGGTCTTACAGAGATTGGAGATATCTATTTGATAAACAAGAGTGACTTGCCTGGTTCAAATCAACTCTTTGACTCTGTGCGAGATTTTATCGGCATGTCTGAAAAAAACCCAGTTGTAATGATGGCATCGGCAAAATCAAACAAGGGGGTTGTCGAATTTGCAAAAAAATTGGTGGAGATCATGAAATCCAGGCAAAAAACCAAGGCCAAAGAGGAGGCTTCAAAATTAGATTTTGAACTGCGAGATATTGTTTTAAATAATGTCAAAAATAAAGTGACAACCATGCTTGACTCAAGCAAGTCATATGCCGCATATCTGAAAAAAGTCCAATCGAGAAAAATCGATCCATTTGAGGCCGCCGATAAAATATCAAAGGGGTTAGTGTGACATTGTCATGAAATCTATCAAGACTGATTCTAATATTGCTGTAAAACGATTCTACGATTCAAAGGTAAAACCAAAAAGCAAAACAGAAGAGCCAGGAAAATATCCTTACACGCGAGGAATTCATCCTGGAATGTACAGAGACAGACTCTGGACAATGAGACAATATACTGGTTTTGGTACTGCTGAGCAAACAAATCAAAGATTCAAGTATTTGCTTGAGAGGGGCCAGACTGGTCTTTCAATGGCGTTTGACTTGCCAACACAGATTGGTTATGATGCTGATGATTCACATGCAGAAGGTGAAGTGGGTAAAGTTGGAGTATCTATCACTTCTCTAAAAGATATGATGAAGTGTTTTGACGGAATTCCTCTTGACAAAGTAAGCACTTCTATGACAATCAATTCTACTGCATCCACATTGCTCGCATTATATATTGCAACAGGAGAAAAACAAGGGGTAGACAGCAAGCAACTGCGAGGAACAACACAAAATGATATTCTAAAAGAATACATTGCACGAAACACGTACATCTATCCACCACGTCCATCGATGAGATTGATTGGTGATATGATTGAATATTGTTCAAAGAAAGTTCCTCAGTGGTATCCAATATCTATATCTGGTTATCACATGAGAGAAGCTGGATGTAATGCAGTACAAGAAGTTGCATTCACTCTTGCAAACGCAATAGAATACATAGAGACATGTGTTGATAGGGGATTGAAGATTGATAGCTTCGCACCAAGACTTTCATTTTTCTTTTGCTGTACAAGTGAATTCTTGGAAGAAATTGCAAAATTCCGTGCTGCCCGAAGAATTTATGCCAAGATACTAAAAGACAGATTCCATGCAAAAGACAAGAGATCAATCCAATTAAAGTTCCATGTACAAACAAGTGGAGAGTCTCTTACAGCTCAGCAGCCTGATAATAACATTGTACGTGTAGCAATCCAGTCAATGGCTGCAGTTCTTGGAGGGTGCCAATCACTTCACACAAACTCAAAAGACGAGGCACTTGCCTTGCCAACTGAAGCTGCAGTCAAGATTGCACTACGAACTCAACAGATTGTGGGACATGAAAGTGGTATTACAAAAACCGTTGATCCTCTTGCTGGCTCGTATTATGTGGAAAACCTAACTGATACTATAGAGGCAGAGGCAAACAAGTACCTCAAGAAAATAGACCGAATGGGAGGCTCACTTGTGGGAATAGAGAGGGGCTTTTTCCAATCTGAAATTAGGCAGAATGCCTATCGCCTAAAGAAGGAGATTGATGGCGGAGACAGGATAATAGTTGGTGTCAACAAGTTCACTGATACTACAAAAGAAAAACTCGATATCATGAAGATTGATGACAGTATTCAGACACAACAAATGCAGAATCTGAAAGAACTCCGCAGCACACGTGACAATGGTAAAGTTGAGCATGCACTTGAAAGAATGAAGAGTGCGGCAGACAAGGATGAAAACCTAATGCCGTTTATCTTGGACGCCGTAAATAATTATGCCACATTGGGAGAAATAAGCAATACATTCCGTGAGGTCTTTGGAATTTACCAACCAAGGGAGACATTCTAGGATGCGACTTGATCATGTTGCAATTGCAGTAAATAACTTGGATGCGGCAGTAAAACAATACAAAGAAGCCTTGGGAGTTCACGAAGTAGAATTTGAGACTGTGGAATCAGAAGGAGTTAGAGTTGCAATACTTCATCTAAATAACTCGAGAATTGAACTCATGGAGGCTACAAAAGAAACAAGCCCTATCAAGAAATTCTTGTCAACAAAAGGGGAAGGACTACATCACATAGCACTTGAAACAGACGGTATTGAAAAAGAGGTTGACAGGATGAAAGTGTGTGGAATAAAGTTTCTCGGTGAGATTAGACCTGGCTCACGTGGAACAAAAATAATATTCATGCACCCAAAATCACTGCATGGTGTATTGGCAGAGATCTGCTCTCACCCAAAACACTGATGGTATACTTGATAGCATTTGCTTGTTGGAAATTCTCTTAATTGAGATCTGTGTATATTGAAAGACTAGTCTACTAGCTTGAGGGCATCAGATGCAGTAATTATTCCAACGATCTTGCCTTGCTTTGACACCAACACACATTTTGAATATCTTATCAGCGATACAAGTGTCTTGACTGGAGTGTCATAATCCACAATCGGAGGCCGTGGGTCCATTACCTCTGATATCTTGATCCTTTTTCGTTCAGTCTCATCGCTATCTAAAATATGTTTTATAATGCCATCCTCTGTTATCACACCAACTACGTCTGAGCCCTCAAAGATTGGCATCTGGCTGATTGACAATTCCTGCATCTTCTTTATTGCATCATGGAGTGAATCTTGGGCCTTGAGTTTGGCAATTTCCTTACTGCAAATGTCTCCTGCCTTGGTTGATGACTGGCTTTCTAAAGACCATAATATTTCAAATATTTTCCTTGCGGTAGAGTAACTTGGCTGGCATCTTCCAGACTCGATCTGGTTGATCATTGAGGTGCTAACCCCTGTGAGTGACGCCAGTTTTTGTTGAGTCAGACCTATCTTCATTCTTGCCTGTTTTATTGATTCAAGTCTTGGAAGCATTATGAGAAATAAAGACTCGATTCAATATTTCAAGTCTCCCTCATATTTTATGATAAAAATATAAAAAATTGGATAAAGGCTATTTCAAGCCTGCTTTTCGCCCAAATTTTGCTATCGCAAAGATAACAATGAAAATTATGAGAAAATCAATCACAACACCGACAAAGTCTCCTATTCCAAAATTCATTCCATTTCCTACTGGTATGGTGATTATGGCTTTTCGCCAGTCTCCTCCTTCTATGAATGCACTAGGGATTGGCATGATGAGATCTTGTACTAGTGCAGTTACCACTCTGCCAATTACGGTACCCATGATGAAACCAATGGCTAGACCCAAAACTCCTGCCTTATCTATGAATTCTGCAATGACTCCCTTTGGTTCTGGAGTTGAGGGTGTGGGTTTTGATGTGACAGCTTCTCTGATCTTCCTTAGTTCTTCAAGTATGTCGTTTTCTAAGACCACATGTTAAAGATTCTGGACATGTGTTTATCAATCTACGTCTGAACACAAGATCAAAATTATTTTTCGATAAATGCTAAAGCAAATTCTTCTATTGCTTTTTCCCAGTTCTTTGCTTTTACAATACCGCTTGCAACAAGTATTCCTTTTGCTCCAAGTTTTAATGCTTGTGACACATCTTCTCCTGAAACAATTCCTGCACCACATAGCAACTGGGTGGAATTGTTTGCTTTCTTTACTGCCCTGACTGCTTCTATTATGACTTCTGGTTTTTCTTTGGAGACTGCCTTGCCACTGCCTATTAGCTCTGGCGGCTCTATTGCAATATAATCTGGGTTGAGTTTTGAATACATCCATGCTTCATTTACATCTTGTACGCAGACAACTGATGTCATTTTTAATTCCCTAAGTCTAATTATCATATCTTCAATTTCGTTTGATGGTATTCTGTGCTCGCTGTGATTTATGAGAGAACCTGCAATCCTGGATTTTTTTACAATTTCTGGTATGACAAAACCTGTTGTACTGCCAACTTTTGCGTTGTCAAGATGCTGTGCAAATACTTCAGAAGAAACTCGGGTTATCTCTGACATGAGATGTTGAGGAGGACAAACGACAATCTTTACACTGTGTTTTTTTGCAATCTTTGCAGCACTCTTTGCCAGACGTGCTGACTTTGTACCTGCAATCTCGTCATAATTTTTAAAATTGATGATAAACATACTGTATTCCAAAAAATCTTACAGTTACCCATATATCAAGAGATCTTGGAAAATTCTTATACTAATCCTGAATTGGGTAATTTATGCCGCTTTCAGAAAGATCACTTGCTTTGTTGAATCATCTTGTAACTATTGATTGCAATGAAACACTTGACAGAGGACAAGATGATCTGATCAAGGACACCTTTGCAAAAATTCTTTCAAGTGGTAATATTTACAAAATTGATGATATAGAAAAATGGCTTGACACCAACCACGTAACAAACACGGTTGTTGCTGAAAGGATTCTAAATGTGGCACACTATCAAAAAGCAAAATATGATGCTAAAAATCCGTTAAAAATGGCACATGATGATAGTTGTGGATGCGGCGGAGACTGTTGATTACTTTTTGATTCCTAGTGTTCTGTTCTTTAGTCTGAGATAGATATTGTGGCATTTGCGACATCTTGATGCACTAATGGGATTTTTTGCACCGCATGAAAAACAGACTTTGAAGTGAAGTCTAGCCTTCTGGGCTATTGCTTTTTTCAGTGGATCTGTTATAGGCATTTTCTATTTCTCCAATTTCCTGCTATTTGATTCTACCTTTTTCAAACTTTCCTGCTAGAAGCATGGGTACTTCGGCAGGTCTCTTGGCAACTGGTACATTTGCCTTGGCATACATGGATACCTTTGATTCGGCAGAACCGTAATTCCCATAAACGATCGCACCTGCATGACCCATTCTCTTTTCTTTTGGTGCTGCTCTTCCTGCAATGTATGCAACTACAGGCTTGTCAAATTTAGTATCGATAATATGTTGTGCAAGCATCTCTTCTGCATCTCCTCCAATTTCGCCTACTACTACAATTCCGTCAATATTTGCTCCATTTCTTATGGTGTCAAATGCCTGAATTAATGGCGTGCCGTTGATTGGGTCTCCGCCAATTCCAAAACATACACTTTGACCAAGGTTTGCGACAGATAGGTTGTGTGACACTTCATACATCAAAGTTCCACTTCTTGAGATTACTGCAATTCTTCCTTCCTTGAAAGGCATTGCTGGCATGATTCCTATCTTGATTATTCCGGGAATTATGATTCCTGGAGTGTTTGGACCTACTACAATGGCGTCTTTTTTCTTTGCCAGATCTACAATTGTCAATGCATCTTTTACTGGAACATGTTCTGGGATGGCTATTAGTAATTTTATTCCAGATTCTAATGCTTCAACTGCTGCAGACAAGAAGAATTTTGCTGGAACAAATATGATTGAAATCTTGGCACCTGTTGCACTTACGGCCTGACTCATTGTTTCATAGATTGGAACTCCTTCGTGTTTCTGTCCGCCCTTGCCAGGTGTTACGCCTGCCACAATGTTTGTCCCATATGCTAACATCTGTTGTGTGTGAAATGCACCAAACTTACCTGTGATTCCTTGCACGATGACTGGCTTTTTCTTGTAATCCTTGTCTCCCTCCTTACCAATTAATAACTCGAAAAGATCAACCATTTTTATTCATCTCAATTACTGCCGCATTTATTGCTTCTTCAATGGTGTCAAACATTTTTGTTCTTGAACCCTTGAGCATTTCTTTTGACTTGTCTGCTTCTGCACCGGACATTCTTGCAAAGACTGGGAGATCAATTATCTTGTCTTCATATGCTTTGATGAACGCGGTTGCAACTGTTGTAGTCTTGACAATTCCGCCATACAGATTTACAAGTATTCCTTTCACCTTTTTCATTTTACTAATCAAAGTAAGTGCCTCATATACTGTTTCAGTGGTCGCACCGCCTCCGACATCCAAAAAGCAAGCGGGTTTTCCTCCGTTGTCTGATAACATGTCAAGAGTAGACATGACCAAACCTGCACCATTTCCTACCACTGCAATGTTTCCATCAAGCTCTACAAGTGAAAATCCACTCTTTTCTGCCCTCTCTTCAAGTTCAGAGACTTCTTGGAATTTACGTAATTCCTCATGTCTGAACATTGCATTGTCGTCTATGATGACCTTGCCATCTAGGGCAACAACTGAATCGTCTCCTAATACCGCAAGTGGATTAATCTCTGCAAGCTCTGCCTCTTTTTCTATTGTAATTTTTGCTAATTTTTGTAAAATATCCACAAACTGAGTTAGTGGCTTGTCTTTTAGTCCCATCTTTTTTCCTACTTCTTCTGCTGTCTTGGCATCAACATTGCCCAGTCCAACTTCATGAATTATTTGATTTTTAACAGATTCAATCTCCACGCCTCCCTCTCCTGATGCAATTATTGTATAGCACCTTTTGCCTCTGTTCAAGAACAATGAGAGATAAAGTTCTTTTTTAATATCTGCCATTTTTTCAAGTAAAATTGCCTTGGTCTTTTCTCCCTTGACTACCTTTTGCATTATGTCTGGATATTTTAGCTCAAACTCGTCTGCATTTTGACATTTTTGAATGGCACCTGCCTTTCCTCTTCCTCCGACTGCCATCTGTGCTTTTATTACAAATGGAAATCCAAGTACTGCAGCATCTTTTCTGCCTTGTACAATATCTGTGGATGTCAATCCCTTTGGAATTGGAATATTATATTCTGCAAACAAAGATTTTGCTTGATACTCTAGTAGACGCATTGTGATTTTTCATTTTTATGGTCTTTATAATCTGTTTGATGTTGTAGTTTCACACAAACTATGAATCAATAGCGTTGTCAAGATCTAAAATCAAGTTTGGCATTGTATGTGGAATAAATTTACATTCAATCAAAATCAGTTACTGATTGTCAATCATTGTATGTGATATTTCACATAATGTAATTATGTTGGTATCAGATTTCATCTAAGGTTTCCTATTGTATCACATTGTGACACAGAAAATGTTTTGGGGTCGATACCGAGTGCCAAATGACACCCTCTTGCCTGGTCCGGCCGCCAAAACTATGATTGTTTTTCATAAAGGTGTTTTTAAGCCTCATTATCACGAAATTGAAATTTTATGATATAGTGATTGATATGAAAAACTTAGCTAAATTGCTCTTCCAGCGTATCTATGCATTGAAGAAACAGGTCCTTGCTTTTTCGCATCAGCCAGTTTGGAAACTCGTCTAGTGTGAAGACAAATTGTTGCTGAAAACTTGGAACTACTCCTCCTCCGGATGTGATTACCTGTACTATGACATATCCCTCTGTGATGGTACAGACAGTCTCCTGATATGCCTCTTCTTCCTCTTCCAAGGTATTTCTGTATAATACAAGTGGGGTCTTGGTCTTTGTAACATGAGAGGATGCTTTCTTTAATAAAATGGCAAGGTGCGATATGAGCCACCCGTCTAGGGTTATCTGTTTTGGCATGGGATGTTGTGTATTTTTTTATTATTTAATGCAATGGATGAAGCACTACTCAACTGAGATTCGAATCTTTTGACCATCCAAATCTTCATCCTTGTAGTTTTTTGCCTTGTCTTCAAATGTTATTTTTCTAACTCGCACTAGGTATGCAAGATCTGATTGCTTTTCTTTTGCCATCTCAAGGGATTCATCATCTAGACCCAAAATGTATGCTGCCTCAAGTATGTCAGTTGGAGTGTACCCTCTCTCTTTTCTTAATACTTGTAATCTTCTTGCGATGTCTCTTATCAGGCCTTTTGCTAACATCTCACGATTTCTGGTTATGCTGATGAATACAATTAGAGAATCACGGTTTGACATTGCAAATCCTTCTTTTTCAGAATACCCTACTATGAAATCTTCTTTTAATAATTCAATTTTATTGTCTCCTAGATCAAATGTATGTGCGCCGGTTTTCAAAAGATTATTTACAATTGTACTTGGGTCTGTCTGTGAAAACTTGTCTAATAATCTTCCCATGTCTTGTTTTGCCTTTGGCCCAATTTTTTTTCTCTCAAGTTCTACCTTTGGAACAATTGGCATTTCTTTCTGTAGCAGATTTGACACAAGTTCAAGTCCGTCTGATTTTTGTAATTCAATTATGTTGTATTTTTCTACGTTAAGTTGAGAAAGCAGTAACTCGGAAAGTGACTCTAATTTTTCCTTTTGACCTGGCTCTACACAAATTATTGCCTTGTCAAGAGGCCACCTTCTCTTGAGCTTACCTTTCATTCTTGCGGCAGCAGAAACAGAGACTGATTCTTTCATCAAGTCAAATGCCTCTTCAACCTTATCATTTGTAAGAGAGGTCTGTGACGTTGGATGATCTTCTAAAAGTATGTTTTTTTTCTTTGCAAACATGGCGCCATAGAGATACTGGGTTGTAAACGGGCAAATTGGATGTAAAAGTATGTCAAGGGTCACTAGTATTTCTGAAAGTGTGGCATAAATTGCAAACCTTCGTTCCTTCTGGGAATCATCTTCTGCCCATAATTCTTCACGTGTGATTGGAATGTATACCTGGCTTACTGAATTTATCAGATAGTCATCTATTGCTCTTGCTGCTTCGTGGAACCTACACTTGTCCTGTGATTCTGTGACTGAAGAAATTAATTTCTGTAGTTTCGATAAAACCCAAATCTCTGGTTCCTTTAAGAGGTTCTTGTCTTTTGACCATTGTATATTGTATTTTTTGTCATATTTGTCATATTCACTATTTTGTTTAAAGTACAAATGAAGATGATACAGAGTACTTAGTATCTGATATGGTCTTGATACAAGCTCGTCTGTACTAAAATTAATTGGTTCGATTGGACTTGATTTCCACATAAAGTATAATCTTATCAGATCGACAGAATATTCTCCAAGTAATTCCATTGCATCCATTACATTTCCTTTGCTCTTGCTCATCTTGTTGCCATTTTTGTCAAGTACATGACCCTGGAACAAAAATGACTTGAATGGCGCAATGGGAGCGTTGTTGAAAATTACATTTTCTATTAATAATGTATATGCCCATCCTCTTGTCTGGTCTATTCCCTCTGTCAGGAAAAGTGCCGGAATGTTGTCCTTATAATCTTCATCAGAAAGCGACGCATAAGGTGCGGCACCGCTGTTGTGCCATGTATCCAAAACAAATTGCTCTCTTTCCATCTTGCTTCCACACTTTTCACATTTTATGCATACATTATCTATCCATGGTCTATGCAACTCAAAATTTGGTCCATCTGGAAGATCAGATGCTGATTTTAATATCTCGTCTCTTGAGAAGAACCATTTGGTATGTTTACAGTTTTTACAATTCCACATGGGCAGTGGACATCCCCAGATACGCTCTCTTGAGATGCACCACGGATGTTTGTCTTTTATTATCTCCAAAAACCTGTTTCTTGGAGGCTCAAAGAAATATTCTACATTCTCTGCAGCCTGTACTGCCTTGTCTCCAAGTCTGTCAAGAAAATAGAAAAAGCCCCTTCTTGCAAGCCAGAGCAACTTGTGCTGTGATCTCCAGCACAATGGATACTGGTGCTTTATCTTGCCAATTCTTACAAGCGCACCTTTTTCCTTTAATGAATTAATTATTTTTTCATCAGCATCTCTTACAAATAACCCTGCATATACTCCGGCTTTTTCTGTAAATTTGGCTTCATCATTTATTGGATTAAAAATTGGTATTGCTCTCTTTGATGCAATTTCAAAATCTTCTTCTCCGTTGGCAGGGGAGAGGTGAACAAGACCACTTCCTGTTTGAATGTCCACAAAATTTTCTGCAACTGCAATGTGAAAATTGGGAGATCTTGAAAATTCTTCCAATCCTGGAATCTCACCTAATAATGGGTGGATGTATTTTTTCCCCTCTAGGGTGGAGCCTTTCACAGTCTTGGTGACTGTATACTCTTCAATCTTTGCCTCCTTCATGAATTCCTCTAATCTTTTTTCTCCCACGAGCCATGTCTCATTTCCGACTTTTGCATGGACATAATTTTCATCTGGGTTTAGGCCTACCATCGTATCTGTAACCAAGGTGAAGGGCATTGTAGTCCAAACAATCAGATAAAGATCTTCGTCATGTAGTTTGACTTTGTAGTAAAGAGATGGATCTACCACTGCGTCATATCCTTGGTTGACTTCAGCATGACTCAGTGATGTCTGACAGCTGGGGCAATATGCAACCACCTTGTATGACTCGGATAAAATTCCAATCTCATGTGCCTTTTTGAGATATTTCCACTCTCGCTCAATGTATTCATCTTTGTATGTCCAGTATGCCTTTTGTTGGTTAAATGACATGCCAAGAATCTTGTCAAGCGCAACCCATTTTTCATTAAATCTATAAACAATTTTTTTGCACTCTGTAACTATTTTTTCAATTCCTACTGATTCAATAACTTGGGATTTACCTCCTGAAATTCCTAATTCTTTTTCTGCCTGCAATTCAACGGGAAGTCCCTGTGTATCCCATCCTGCATTGAAGATTACTTTGTAACCTCGTAGTGTCATGTATCTGTACCATAAATCCTTCATTATTCTTCCTCGAAGATGTCCGGCATGTGGAATTCCATTCATGGTTGGTGGTCCCTCTATGAATGCGATTTTCCTAGTCTTGTTCTCTGATTCGAAAATTAATTTCTCTAGATCAAGTTCTGATAGGCTACTCTTTACTTCTGCCTCTATTTTTTTTGGGTTAAAATCCGTTGATAACGACATTCAAGGGTGAAGTGGACTACATCATATTATAAAGGTACAATCGTTAAAAAATATAAAAATAAAAATGATCTATCTGTATCTTGCTGTCTACTGGGCCATGCTGGAAAATGTTGCAGGCATGTATCCAATTTTGACTGCGTTGAGTATTACCACCTGTGATGATGATAAGTTTCTGTCCCATGATCTAACTATCAAGTCGGTTGTATTCATTGGACTCTTTGCAACTATCTTGAAGTTGAGATACATGAAGTTTTTATCATAGGTAGCTTTGGCAGTTACGCTCTTGAAGACGTTATTTGGATCTACTACAGATACACCATTTGTTTTATCGAATTCTATCCTTGTGTTGCTCTGGTATGATTGTGGATTGTTACCGTTTAGGTTCATGAATACTATCACATGTTGGATGTTTTGTGGGCCATCATGGTGATAGATCTTCAAACTAATGTCTGAAGTGTCATTTATGTACAGTGTCTGAGTTGAAATTGTTTGTGAATATTTTGAGATGTCTATTGATTTTCCGTTGATCTGAAGACCATCTGAATATTGCACAAGACTTCCTCCTCCGAATTCAGGACCGTACGATGCACCGTGTCCATTAATTGCATATGCTGGTGTGCTTGACACTAACACTGTGGCAATTAGAGCAAACAGGGTTGTAGCGGTTAACGCTTTGACTGTTGTGCTAGTCATGTTTTCATAAGTTACGTGGGTATGCTATATAGGTATGTGTCATGTGAAGCGCAGGTTTGCTTTCCATTATCTATGAACTCACACTGATTTTAGAATCCACTTTGATATGAATTCGCTCACCACTGTGTACATGATCATTGTAAATCATCTTGGTCTTGATCCCTTTTTTGTTCAGATATCCCTCAAGCAATAATGCCCATGGAATGGAATGACCGCTGTTCATCTTGGATTCTATTACAAAGTGATTTGCATTAGGTTCGTAACGTAGATGGCCAGAACATGTTATGTCAAGTGTAGAATCTACAAGAGATATTATTTCATCAAGTGTCTTTGATTCAAGATCAATTCCATTTTTATTTAAAAAATTCAAAATGTCTACTGCCTTATTCTTTGAGTTTATCATGGAATTCAAAACATAACCCAATCCATTTTGGGTTATCAACTGGATTGCCTTTAGTATCTCTTGAGCATCGCTCTTTGCCATGTCTCCCAGATTGCTTATCTTGATTCCATTTTTCCATATTTGATCAAATGACTTGATTTGATTGGTTCCTAATACATCATTTGAGTGAAATATTGCACCTTTTCCATTGTTGCCATTTATCATGAGAATTTCAGAATCATCGAAAGTAAAAATATTCTGTGCGCTGTCTGATGTCTTTATCTTGATTCCAGCTGGCAGGCCGTGGAATGTCTCAGAACATACAAGGCTTGTGGGGATGACCATCTTGATATCAATATTTTTTCGTAATGCGTGAAGAAGAACTTCTTTACATTGTGACAATAAATTGAGTCCCCATGAATCAATCACAACATGTATTGATGTCTTGGAGCCTTCTATCATTGTTTGTAGCTGTTTGAATACATAATTTGCGGCCAAATGGAAATATCGTTGCTCTTCTGAACCTCTTGCTTTTTTACTGTCTTCGCTTAGTTGTTTTAATTTTGTAATGAGACTGTTCATAGCATTTACACGATTAATCTGCTCTTGGATGATTTCATCAAAAGCATCTTCTGGTGCAATTGCTGTACACATGATTGGTTTACTTTTTGATATGATTGCAATCTTTTTTCGTTCAAGTTTTAACAGGGTTGGGTAGACTTTGGTTCTTGGTATGTCAGAATAATAGGCAAGCTCCCCTGCAGAGATTGTACCCTTTGTGATTAAAGTGACATAAGCCTGGGCTTCGTATTTACTCAGCCCGAATTCTTCAAGGCTTACAGCTAGATCTTGACCTTTGACCATGTGTGGGATTATCAAGTTGAAAGGTAAGCTAAATAGCTAAATTCATTGAACAAAGATTCGAAAAAATACTAAGCTGTATCTGCCGCTCGTGTTACCATGGTGACACTATTTGTTGTAACAAGGACCGTATAAGTACAAAGTCAGATTTCTTGCTGGGATGATAAATCAATCAAAATGGGTAATTGAACATGAAAGTAAAAGCCAACTTGTACGTGCAAGCACCATAAAGCCAAGAATTGACTATGCGACAGAGATTGTGGATGGCCTACTTGATATTCTTGTACAGCACCGTCATGATGTAGATCAAAATAATCTTGACTTGTACAAGCGACTAGACAATAACTGTACATCGCTTACTACACTTGAAAAACAAGTCAGATATGAGCGAGAACTCTCCTATACGATTGAATCTCTTAGACAGATAAGACGAAGCCTTGACTGTATAGTTGGGCTTGGCAATGTACCTACTGTCTTGTCTCCCACAATATCGATTGTCAGGACAATTCGGTCTAAACTACTGGCACTAATGCCCGCAATGGATTTTCAGCTAGGTGAGTTGTCACTTTTATTGGGTGGCATAATAATTGATGCAGCACACTTGGGAAGCACAACTCTGGACTTTGCTAAAGCAAATGAAGTCTCTAGCAAGCTCTTGGATGAAGCTAAATTGATCGCTGACTCTAAAATATGCAAGCAGTTCCCTAATCTAGATTTCTGGTAAGGTCGTGACATGTTTAACTTCACAAAGAGTGATGGTCAATCTGACTTGTCTGGATATCTGGACAAAATAAGGTCACTTTCTTCTAAGGTTGAACTAAAGATATCTCAAAAAGATGGGGATGAAAATGATGCGTTTATCGAGACTCTCTCTGTTGAGGAGCTAAAAGACATAAGGCAAGTCATATATGCTACTGAATATTTGCTCACAAAATATCAAGACAAGAAGGAGATCAAGTCCTTTTTACAAGAATTTGTTGGAATTGTACTACATGCAGCAAATTCTGTTAACGGGATGAAAGATGATCTTGAAGATTTGGTCATGTCTGCAGAGTTTGCCTTGTGCCAGATTCAGACACTACATGCTGACGTGACTGGAAGTCTTGTATTCCAAAGAGGGTCTCAAACCAAGATTGATGATTTCAAAATTCAATCGCTTTTAGACACACTTGCTCCAACCGTGGAACCTGTAAAAATGGTATATGGAGAGGCTCAAATTACAAAGCAAAACGTTGGTGCAATTAATTTAACAAATTCTTCTAGACGAGTTAACACCGGTGATTACCTTGAAAGAACTGCAGTCGAGATATAGTTGACGATGTTATGAGTCTAGCCCCGCAAGAATTAGAAAATAGTGCAAGCAGATTTGCAGCAGAAGCAATAAAACTTGATTCTCAAGGTGCACGTGGAATGGCAATTGCAAATTATCAGAGAGCAATTGAATCACTTGTTAAACTAATCCAGCTTTATCCTGAAAACAAACTAAATAGAGTATACCAAGAGAGAACTGCCGCATATCAGAATCGCATCAAGGCTTTACAGCTGAATAACGTGGAATTGGAACCTGCAGTGGATCCAAAGGCAACTCCTGAAGAACAAAAACAATCTCTTACTAAAAATGAACTAGACTCCCTTATCATGAAGGAAAAACCAAATGTAACGTGGGAGGAAGTTATTGGCCTCGATGATGCAAAAAATGCTTTACGGGAATCAATCGTATATCCTGCAAAAAGACCTGATCTATTCCCACTTGGGTGGCCAAGAGGAATCTTACTTTATGGTCCACCTGGATGTGGAAAGACTATCATAGCAGCAGCTACTGCAAATGAGATTGCTGGTTACTTTATCAACGTAGATGCGGCATCTATGATGAGCAAGTGGCTAGGAGAAGCTGAGAAAAATGTCTCAAAACTTTTCCAGATGGCAAGAGGATTGGCAGAAAAAGAAGGACTTCCAGTTATACTGTTCATTGATGAAGTGGACTCACTTCTTGGTAACCGCAACAGTGAGATTGGTGGAGAGATACGTGTCAAAAACCAATTTTTGACCGAAATGGATGGAATAAATGGCAAAGGAAAAGATCTCAAGCTATACGTCATTGGCGCAACAAACAAACCATGGAGTCTTGACTGGCCATTTCTTAGAAGATTTACAAAGAGAGTCTATGTCTCACTTCCATCTCTTGAGGCAAGAGATAGTCTCTTTGAACTCTATACATCTCAGTTACACAAGGATGATAAAGTAAAGTCACTTGAGCTTGCAAAATTGGCAGATGGGTATAGTGCATCGGATGTCAAAGATATTTGCCAGTCTGCCCAGTTGATGGTCGTAAATGATTTGTTTCACTCGCCACACTTTGGAGAAGAGGTATTGGGTGAGCCCAAATCACAACCGCGTGTATTGACAACTGCAGACTTCAAAGAAATAATTTCAAGAAGGAAGCCAAGTGTAAGTATGGAAATGATACGAGCATACTACAAATGGACTGAGCAATTCAAAGCACTCTAAATTTTACTTTCCAAACGTTTTCCACTAATTTCATATTTTTCTAGTGGAAATTCAAACTTTAGATCGCCATAAAATTTAAATCTCTATTAAAATCCACATGCAGAGGGTTTCAAGGATTCCAACAAAAAAAGCCAAACATGCAAACAAGTTTGGTATGTTGATTTTAGAAGATGGTACTGTTTTTGAAGGGATGGGTTTTGGATACTCGACTGTCGCGTTTGGCGAAGCAGTATTCAATACTGGGATGACTGGATATGTTGAGGCACTCACGGATCCGTCGTACAGCGGACAGATTCTGGTACTTACATATCCTCTTGTTGGAAACTATGGTGTTCCTGATCCTACTGTACAAGACTCTGATGGCATACGAAAAAACATCGAGTCTGAAGTAATACAGGCAAGGGGTCTTGTGGTCCACGAATTGTCTCTTACTGCAAGTCACTGGAATGTAGCAATGACTCTGGATGAATGGCTTTATAATGAGAAAATCCCTGGAATTTCAGGAATTGATACTAGGGAGCTTACCATAAAACTTAGGACAAACGGGGTAATGATGGCAGCACTTGCAGTATCTGATACTCCAATTAATGTACAAGAAATCAAAAAGAAACTAGAGTGTGCTAAAAAATACAATGACGAGGAATTTATGAACACGGTATCGATAAAAGAGCCGCAAACATTTGGCTCTGAATCTGAATCAATTGTAGTGATTGATACTGGAGTAAAAAATTCCATATTGCGAAATGTCAGAAGTCTTGGCTATAGGGTAATCAAAGTTCCTTGGAATTATTCACTTGAAAAGATTTTGTCATACAATCCAAAGGGAATAATATTTTCAAATGGACCTGGTGATCCAATCAAGTGTGCTGAAACAATGACAACTGCAAAACAAGTCATTGAAAAAAATATTCCGACATTGGGAATTTGTCTTGGTGCACAAATCTTGGGGCTTGCAGGCGGTGCAAGTACATACAAGCTAAAGTATGGTCATCGAGGACAAAACAAATCTTGCATTAATCTTGACACTGATCAAGTCTATGTGACAAGTCAGAATCATGGATATTGTATTGACCCTGATTCACTAAAAAATACTGATTTTAAATTGTGGTTTACAAATGCTGATGATAACACAGTAGAAGGAATAAAACACAAGCAAAAGAAAATAATAGCTGTACAATTTCATCCAGAGGCATCACCTGGACCTTTTGATTGCATGTTTATTTTTGAAGAGCTCAAGAAACTCATAGGGGAGGACAATGCCAAAAGATGAGTCGTTAAAGAAGATTCTAGTTCTTGGCAGTGGGGCAATCAAAATCGGAGAAGCAGGCGAAAGTCACAAAATGACCGTCAATTCGACTACTCCGGTAGCCAGTGCCTCAAAGCCATCCGGGAGGAGGGAATCAAGAGTGTTCTTGTAAATCCAAACATCGCAACAATACAGACTGATACAAGATTTGCAGACAAGGTATACTCTATTCCAGTTAATCCACAATATGTAGAATCTATCATGGAAGCAGAGCGGCCTGATGGTCTAATGCTTGGCTTTGGAGGCCAAACTGCACTCAACTGTGGAGTAAAACTGGAAGAACTTGGAATTCTCAAAAAATATGGCGTAAAGGTGCTTGGAACTCAGGTAACAGGAATCCGGGCTACTGAAGACAGACAACTCTTCAAGGACTCCATGATAGGATGTAATGTTCCTGTGCTCAAAAGTAGAACTGTCTATAACTTTGAAGATGCAAAAAAAGTTGCAAAAGATATTGGCTATCCTGTAATCATACGTGTAGCATACACGCTTGGAGGAAAAGGTGGTGGAGTTGCACACAATGAAATTGAACTTCATGAAATTGTGGCAAGGGGCCTTAACGCAAGTCTTGTAGGGCAAGTATTGATTGAAGAATACATTGGACACTGGAAACAAATTGAGTATGAAGTCATGGCAGACTACGCAGGAAATAATGTCATCATATGTAATATGGAAAACGTTCTATCAATGCGGGTACACACAGGTGACAATATTGTAGTTGCGCCGTCGCAGACACTTAATAATTATGAATATCAGATGTTGCGTTCTGCAGCGTTACGTGCTGCAAAACATGTTGGAATTGTTGGAGAATGTAACGTACAATTTGCACTAGATCCCAATTCAGACAAATATGTTGCAATCGAGATGAATCCCAGACTCTCTCGCTCCTCTGCTCTTGCAAGCAAAGCAACTGGATACCCTATTGCATACATGGCTGCAAAAATTGTAATGGGTCATACTCTTCCAGAACTTGTAAACCGAATCACCAAGACAACAACTGCATGTTTTGAGCCGTCCCTTGACTATATTGTGTGTAAACATCCAAGGTGGGACTTTAGCAAGTTTGAGCTTGCAAATCGTAACTTGGGTCCTACGATGAAGTCTGTAGGTGAAGTAATGGGAGTTGGTAGGTGTTTTGAAGAATCTCTACAAAAAGCAATACGAATGCTTGAGATTGGAAACGATGGGCTTGTTGCAAACCGTAATCCTGATAAAAAATATGATATCGAAGAGATTGAAAATAAACTGCAAAAATCTGATGACCACATTCTGTACTATGTGGCAGAAGCACTGCGGCAGGAAATGTCTATTGAGCAAATCTACAAACTCTCTGCAATTGATCCATGGTTTATTGAAAAAATTGAAAATATTGTAAAAACTGAGAAAAAACTCAAAGAATCTACACTTGACAACAAGTTATTGCGAGAAGCAAAACAACTTGGATTCTCTGACAAGCAGATTGGAAGGCTTGTTGGAAAAGATGATCTTGATATTAGAAAAATACGAAAAGCGGCAGGAATCACGCCTGTGGTAAAGCGAATTGATACTTTGGCAGCAGAATGGCCTGCCAAAACCAACTATCTGTATCTTACATATGGTGGAAAGACTAATGATTTTGAAGTAACATCTGACTCTCAAAAAATTACAGTGCTCGGTGCCGGTCCTTATAGGATTGGAAGCAGTGTAGAGTTTGACTGGGGAACAGTAAACATGGTCTGGGGACTCAAAGAGAATGGAGTAAAAGAAGTCTCTGTAATAAACTGCAATCCTGAGACAGTATCAACTGACTATGATATCTGTGATAGGCTATACTTTGAAGAGCTTACACTTGAGCGAGTGCTGGATATTGCAGACTTTGAAAAGCCAGACGGCATTGTTACAGCAGTGGGAGGACAGACTGCAAACAACCTTACACCAAAGCTTGCACAGAATGGAATAAAAATAATTGGAACATCTTTTGAAGACATTGACAGAGCTGAGAATCGTTCAAGCTTTAGCAAAGTACTGGACGAATTAAATATCAGGCAGCCGCCTTGGCAGGCATTTTCAAGTCTTGGCGATGCTAAAAAGTTTGCAATAAAAGTTGGCTATCCTGTTCTTGTGAGACCTTCATATGTGCTAAGTGGAGCTGCAATGAAGGTCGTATGGTCCGAAACACAACTCAAAAAATATCTTGCCGATGCAACAAATGTCTCGCCTGATTATCCTGTAGTCATAACAAAATTCATGCTAAATTCACTGGAGGCTGAAGTAGATGGTGTTGGAGACGGAAAAAATGTGGTGATTGGTGCAGTAATTGAGCACATTGAAGGTGCAGGTGTTCATTCCGGTGACTCTATGATGTGTATTCCGCCATGGACTTTGAATAACAAGGCAATTGATACAATACTTGACTATACAAAAAAAGTTGCAATTGCATTTAAAATCAAGGGTCCATTTAACCTACAATTTCTGATAAATCAGGATCAAGTCTATGTTATAGAGCTCAACATCAGGGCCTCACGTTCCATGCCATTTGTCTCAAAATTTGTAAGGATGAATCTCATCAACTTGGCAGCACGTGCAGTGCTTGGAAAACCCTTGCCAACTGTTGCAAAAGACAGATGGCGCAAGATACCTCATTATGGAATTAAGGTTCCACAGTTTTCCTTTATGCAGCTTGATGGAGCTGATATTATACTTGGTGTAGAGATGCAATCTACTGGGGAGGCGGCATGTTTTGGAGATAGTTTCTATGATGCACTTGCAAAGGGCCTGACATCTGTCGGATACTCTTTGCCAAAACAGGGCTCTGTTCTTATCAGTGCGGGTGGATCTGAAAACAAGGAAAAACTGTTGCAGACGGCCATGTTGCTCAAAAGTCTGGGATACAAACTGCTTGCAACTGAGCATACCGCAGAGTTTTTGTCTGATAAAAGGATAGGAGATGTTGAAGTAGTCTACAAAATAAGTGAACCTCAAAGAAAACCAAATATTGCAGATTTGCTCTATGAAAGAAAGATTGATTTTATAATAAATGTGCCAAGTACGTCAACGCTTGAAAAATATGTTGGCATGCTCTATGATGAATATCAGATAAGGAGAAAAGCTGTTGAGCTTGGAATCCCGGTGCTGATAACAACAGAGCTTGCAGATTCCTTTGCTAGGACCTTGGAATGGCTACAACATAATGACACTACAAAAAAGCCATTAGAGCCATACGAGAAAGTGGACTAGTTTTTCAAAAAATCAAATTATGTTTTTGAGTATTGACTCATCTCCAATTATTGAACCATCAAGTGTTACAACCTTTGCAGAACTGTTTTCCTTTATTCTTGCAAGTATGGGCGAGATTGATTTTTTGTGATAGTGTTTGTGTGTCGCATAAAAATATTTGTTAAAAGATGGCATGATTATTATCTCAAGATCACCCTTGCCAGACGGAAAAATATTTTGTTTTTTGGTCTTGATTGACACCCATAGTCTTTGTCCATCAAGTACGGAACCTTCTTGAAAATACACAGGATGAAGATGGCCCATCACTATTCTGTCTACATGAGAAAAATTCTCAGATGGCATCACATGACCATGTGTCAATAGTGTGTCTCCTATGACTAGACCTGATGGACCGGTCATGGTAACATAGTCTGGAATCAAATGAGCCAAGTTTCCATCATGATTTCCTGGAACTACCAATGTGTTGATCTTTTTTCCAATCTCAAAAAACATTGGCACTGTCTGCCATTCTATCTTTGAGATTGAATCTATGCCTGACTTGATATCTCCAAGTAGAATGAGATTGTCAGGTTTTTCAGATTTTATCAAGGTGTCAAGGGTAAAGTGGATTTCTTCAACAATTCCTTCTGGCCTGACGTTTATGTCATTTGAGATCATGCCAATCTCAAATCCAATGTGCAAGTCGGTCACAACAAGAAACCGCTGTATGTCTTCTAAAATCAATGCTGGCTGTGAAGGAACAATTCTTGTCTTTACCATCAAAGATATACCTGTCTTTTTTCAATTAAATTCTTGTGAAAAAAGAGTTAGGAAATGTGGAGTCTATCATATCATCAAATGGTGTAAAACTGCACTTGTTTGAGCCAAGTAACAGAAAAATTTGGACTGTGGTTGGAAAAGAAAACGAACATTGGCTTGACTCGGATCTGGGATACTGTTCATGTGAGGATTATTACTATAATGCAATGGAAAAAGGACGACAATGCTATCATCTACAAGCAGTTCAAACTGCAATAAAACAAGATAAAGTTGAGACAATAGTATTTCAAGATCCTGAGTTTGATAGTTTCATCTCTGCACTTGTACAAGATATGATGTGATGCCAAAAAATATCTTTGGATGAAAATATGATCGAAATAAATCTGCTAGTGTGAAAATAATTTGCGGTTTATTTTAGAGGTATTGTGAAAAGGTCTTCCTTTGAAACTCCTTTCCAGAGTCCAATCATGCCTTCCGCTTTGACTTGTTCTACTTTTGTTATCTTTTGGATCTTTATTTGATCAGGAGTCGGTGGCATCCAAAGCATTGCCATGTAATCACCTACATTTCCCACTGCGTCTGCTTTTGCAGAAACTATCTTCTCTTTTGTAAAACCACTTGCAACAAGTGCATCTATTGCAGCTGTCTCCAAATCGCTTCTACCATGTGTGAAAAGATAGACTGATTTTGTTGTATCTACTTGAGTCAATAAAGTACATCCATTTGATGCTTTAATGAATATTTCTAAAACCAATCTTGGATTATATACCTCATGATTCAAGCCGAAAGCATTGGTCAACGTTTTGGTTGTGGGCTCTGGTGGACGCGAGCATGCCATAGGTTGGAAGCTTACACAGAGTCCCAGAGTGGATAACGTTTACTTTGCCCCTGGAAATGGAGGCACTCAAAACAATGTGAATATTTCTTCTGATGATATTGAAGGCCTTGCCAAATTTGCAAAAGAGAATCACTGCATAACAGTAGTGGGTCCTGAAGTTCCGCTGTCAAATGGCATAGTTGACGAGTTTACAAAAAAAGGACTAGGGATATTCGGTCCTACGAAGAATGCAGCACAGTTGGAATCCAGCAAGATTTGGGCAAAAAATTTCATGAAAAGAAACGGCATTATTACTGCAAGATTTGAAGTCTTTGACGATCCGAAAAAAGCAATAGAGTTTGCAAAGTCTGTTGATTTTCCCTTGGTGGTAAAAGCAGATGGCCTTGCTGCTGGAAAAGGTGTGATTGTATGTAGCAATTCTTCTGAAGCAGTTGATGCAATCAACAAGATGCTTGTCCACAAAAGTTTTGGTAATGCGGGCTTGAAAATCATCTTGGAGGAAAGAATAGACGGAGTTGAGGCCTCTTTTATTGCACTCTCTGATGGAAACACTGCATATTCTATGGCCACAAGTCAGGATCATAAGAGAATTTATGATGATGACAAGGGACCAAACACTGGCGGGATGGGAACATATTCTCCAACTCCCATGATTGATGATTCCACTGCAAACGAAATTCAAAAAAATGTTATTGAAAAAACAATCGCATCGATGAAAAAAGAAGGCATTGTATTCAAGGGATTTTTGTATGCTGGGATAATGCTAAAAGACGGCAAGCCCTATGTCTTGGAGTTTAACGCAAGAATGGGCGATCCAGAATGTCAACCCATAATGATGCGTATGGACTCGGACCTGTTCGAGTATATACAAGCAAGCATCGATGGTACTCTGTCTTCTTTGCCTCCGATGTCTTGGAAAAAACAAAGTGCAGTATGTGTTATACTTGCATCCAAAGGATATCCTGAATCACATACTACCGATGAGGAAATACTGGGTCTTGATGACTTGACTCCGAATTCACAGGTCTTTCATTCTGGGACGAGAAATGAAAATGGAAAAATTTTGACAAGTGGTGGAAGAGTGCTTGGGGTGACTGCGGTTGGAGAGACATTGGGGGATGCAATTGCAAATGCGTACTTACGGGTAGGGAAAATAAGTTGGCCCTCAAAATACTGTAGAACAGATATTGGCAAAAAAGGTCTTACGTGGCATAAATAAAAAAACAAGCCCCAACTTACACCTAAAAACACGATATGCCTAGCATGACGTCAGTATGAATTGTTGGAAAGATCTTAAGATTGATGCTGACGTAATTATGTAATGAAAAAGTCAGTTATCATAATATCAATAATTTTAGCAATAGTTGGAATGGGAATTGTACTTCATACATCTTTTTCACCTATGCTGGGTAATGTACCACAACAACACATTTTACATTGTCTACAACCTGGCATGGAATCCACACCCCACATGAAATGGAATTGTTTCTACTTCACTCAAAAATAAGGGTAAATTATGGCTCTAAAATATAAACAAACTGCCACAACGTGAAATTTCTAAAGGCTATGTCTTTTTACTTGACGTGAATGACTGAATCTTCTGTTACTATGCAGTCCATCTTTACATCATAGTCATCTTGGGGAAATGACTTTAGCACATGTTTTGAATATGTCAAACCAATTTTCTTTGATTTTTTGTCATGTAGGTACCTGTCATAGAACCCAAAACCATATCCTAACCTATATCCTTCTCGAGTGAGTGCAATTGCAGGAACAAGAACGACATCAAGTTTTTTGATCGTCTCACATTTTTCCTTGGGTTCCATCACTGAAAAATTGCCAAGTTCTAGATCTGATAAACTTGAAATTTTTTTGAAGACCAGATCGTGCTTGTCCACTCGCGGAAGCGCAACTTCTTTTCCTTGGTTAAAAAATTCATGTAGCAGATCGTGTGTCTGAACTTCACTTCCTATTGAATAATATGTACCAATTGACTTGGCCTGTCTGTAAAAATCAATCTTTCTTAGATTGTCCCGGATCTTATTGCTTGCAATTTTTATAAAATCAAGCGAGAGTTCATCTCTAACATCTAACATCTGCTTACGTAGTCTTGATTTTTCAACTAGGTTGGACAAATTCTTTACTAATTGATGCAGCTGTTACGGTGTTTTTTAAAAGCATCGCTATTGTCATTGGCCCTACTCCGCCTGGTACTGGTGTGACATATGATGCCTTTTTGATGACATTGTCATAATCTACATCTCCTATGAGTTTTCCCTCCAGTCTTGCAGTGCCGACATCTATTACCACCGCGCCTTCTTTTACCATGTCTTCTGTTAGGATGAACTTTGATCTGTCGCCTATTGCAGTAACTATGATGTCTGCACCCAGACAATGTTCTTTGAGATTCTTTGTTCTAGAGTGACACGTTGTCACCGTGACATTTTTTTCAAGCATGAGATTGTAGAGTGGTTTTCCTACCAGATTGCTTCGGTTTATTATCACTGCATTTTTTCCTTCTAGGTCTATTTTATAATACTCAAACAACTCCATTATTCCAGATGGGGTGCAAGGTTTGAGAATTGATCTCCCTGATGTCAAAAGGCCAATGTTGTATGGTGTCAAACCATCCACATCTTTTATGGGGGATATCATGGAAGTTGTTGTAAAATCATCTAGTTGGCTTGGTAGTGGAAGTTGGACTAGAATTCCATGGACTGTATCATCACTGTTTAATAGATTTATCAGGGAATTCATCTCTTTTTGAGAAAAGGTAGAAGGAAGTTTGTGATCCTTTGTAGTTATGCCAACATCAGCGCACGCTTTTTGTTTGTTTCTTACATATGTTGAAGAGGCAGGATCGTCGCCTACCAAGACTGTTGCAAGACATGGCACTATGCCATCCTCTGACAGTTCCTTTACATCTAATCTTACCCTGTCCTTAACAGATGATGCCACTGCAATGCCGTCTATTTTCTGCCCAGTCAAACAAACTTGAATGATTTTTTGGATATTTAATCTTTGGAAATCTCACATGTCATGTAAATGTGACTTTAGTTAAAATCATTAAGAACTCATTTGCAGGAATGCTATTGAAAATAGTATTTGACACAAACGAATATGTGAAAAAAATTGCAAAAAGTGATACATACTTTCATACCTTTCTAAACAAGGAAAACTTGGCAGTGGGGATTTTGAGACTTGGACCTGGTGGTAACGATACACAGGAACCGCATGAAAATGATGAGGTTTACTATGTTGTAAAGGGTGATGGGTTTCTTGAAATTAACGGAAAAGATTATCCTGTTTCAGAGGGCATGTCATATTATGTTGCTAAAAAAATCCCACACAAATTTCATGAAAACAAAAAAGAACTTGTTGTAATGTATTTTTTTGGAGGACCAGACACCTAGGAAATTATTGTCTTTCTTCCAACTATCTTTATCTTTCCCTTGGCAAAAAGCTTTACTGCCTTTGGGTATACCATGTGTTCCTGTCTAAGAATTTTTTTAGAAATGCTTTCTTCTGTGTCATTGTTTTTTATCTTCACAACTGACTGCAAAATAATGGGTCCGGTATCTACTCCTTCGTCTACAAAGTGTACTGTACATCCTGTATATTTTACCCCGTATTCTAGGGCTTGTCTTTGTGAGTGTAATCCTGGAAATGATGGCAATATGGCTGGATGTATGTTCATTATTCTTCCCTTGTAATGCCTGATGAATTCTGGACTCATTATTCTCATAAATCCTGCAAGGCAGATGAGGCCATTTTGTGGTGTTACCTTGTACTTTTCAAGAACTGATACAAGTTTAGAGTCATACTCCCAATTTCCTCCCTTGAGGCCACTACTATCTACACTCTCTGTCTTTATCCCTATTTTTTGGGCTATGGCAAGTCCTTTAGCGTCTGGCTTGTTTGAAATTACTATGACTGGCTTGATTGGAATTTTATTTTTTTTAACAGCCTTTAAGATATTCTCCATATTACTTCCCCTACCTGAGATCAAAATGGCAAGATTTAACATGACATGATTTCGGTCTGGTATAAATAAACACTTTACTAATTTTAATTGAAACACAACAGATCGGTGTTTAAACCATTATACTGTATGTTGTACCAGATTAATCTTGCAATTTATATCTAATCTGATGGTCACAAATCTCAAATTGAATTCAAAGATAAAGATGACATCAAACGGAATTGCAGTGTTATGTGGTGACAAGACAGTCCATCTTGATCCAAAACGTGGAACTGGGAATGGAATTAGCTTTGTATCTCATGCACACCTTGATCACCTGCACAACCAAAAAGGGGAGGGGGTGCTTATTGCTTCCAAGCAGACAACTGAGATTGCAAAACTTAGAGGTTATGTGATTGAAAACTATGTTGAACAATATGAGAATTTTTCAATGGTTGATGCAGGTCACATACTTGGGGCAAAAGGGCTCTTGTTCGATGATCTTTTTTACACGGGCGATATTTCTATTCGTGACAGGGGATTTATGAAAGGTGCAACCGTTCCAAAATGTAAAACACTAATCACTGAATGCACATTTGGGATACCTGAATATGTATTTCCTACTATTGATGACACTGTAAAACGGGTAAATGAAATCATTTCAGAACTTTATGGAAAAGGAAAACCCGTAATTTTATTGGGATATGAGCTTGGCAAGGCCCAGATTCTGTCATACTTGTTTTCCCATTGGGCTCCATATTATCATGATTCGGTAAAAAAAGTCAATGACCTATACCGGCAGTTTGGAGTGCCACTCAATGAATCAATTGGTCATACTGAAGCAGAGTCACGTGGACTTCTTGAGAAAAAACCATGGCTTATGGTTGCACCCAACATGAGCGAAAGAAACGCTTTTGTCAAACACATGAAGTCAAAGTATGATGCAATAACAATTGGATTTAGTGGGTGGGCGCAATCTTCCAGATTTTCTTTTGCGCGCGGTCATGATTATTCTATTGCGCTAAGTGATCACTGTGATTATAATGAATTGATTGATTTGGTGAAGAGGTGCAATCCTGAAAAAATATACACGGTGCATGGATTTGTAGACGAGTTTGCCGCAGATCTTGTCAAGAAGGGATATAACGCACAACCTCTACGCGAAGACTCTATTGACAACTATGTCTAAAGTCTGCATATTGTGAGATGTTAAAAACATCTACTGCTCAAATTTTGTAATGTAACTGAAAGTTTTGGCGGACTTTTCTGAAATAAAATATCTTTACAGTGAACTATTGCTTTCTTGCTTGGCTTGGGCATCTTTTGATTTCTGCTGTGCCACTGCCCTTTTAGTACTTTCAAGATATGCTATAGTGGTTCCCAAATTTCCAAATCCCATTGAATTTAGTGACTCTGATGGAACCATGACAATCGTATTTCCTTGCACTTTGATTGATTCGTATAACATGTTGGATTGTCGTAGTGCATATGCTACAGGATTGTCGGCGTATACCCTTGCGGCCTCTTCGAATTTTTTTGCGACCAGTATCTCTGATTCTCCATATGTTACTCTGGCATTCTTCTCACGCTCAGCCTGTGCCTGCATTGACATGGCTGATTCCAACTCTTGTGGAATTATCACCTGACGAATTTCTACACCTGTTACCTCCATTCCCCAACTGCTTGCTTCTGTTGAAATTGTGGTTTTTATATGCTGATTGATTTCCTCTCTTTTTGAAAGTACATCTTGGAATTGTGATGAACCAATGTTATTGCGAAGTGTTGTTTGAGAGACTTGTTGTATCATCTGGTTAAAGTTCTCTACATTTAGTATTGCATCTTTTGCACGCTCATCAATTATTTTGTAACGAAGTATCGCATCAATAGTTACTGGAACATTATCTTTTGTCAGCATCCTCTCAGCCTTGAATTCGCTTACTTTTTCTCGTATGTCAACAACTAAAATATTGTCTGCAAAAGGCAATCTTGTTTGAATGCCGGGACCAACTTGTCTTTGATATTTTCCCAGTCGTAGTATTATTGCTCTCTCATATTGGTTGATAATCATTAAGAATGAAGAAATAATTAATGATATGCCTATGGCAAGTGCTACATATGTTATCAAATTATTGCTAGTTGCCAAGCCTATGCCAAGACCGATAATGAGAACCAGTACTCCTACAATGACATGATACCCAGATCCTTTTTGCCTGACTAGTTTTTCTGCAAAATTAAATGGTAAATATTGCCCAGACACTTTTTTACACCTACTACTACTGGTATGTCCTGAGATTTAAAGGGCGACAAAACGGATAAGAAGGTATACTTGAAAAAACATGGCAACCGGTAACTTGAAATTCAAAAAATCAATACCATCATGTAAATTTGCGGATTGCTCTATTGTATGCAACTCCAAACCTGTGTGCTTCATCTCTTGCGTACTGCAAGACCTTTAGTGCCTGACTGGTTTTTGCCATGACTAGTGGTTTGCTTACTCTTGGCTGGTAGACCTCCTCGTTCTCTTTTGCAAGTGATACACATGGTATGTCTACTCCAATTGCATACAGGGCGCCAAGTGCAGCATTTAGCTGGCCACGTCCACCATCAATTAGTATCAAGTCTGGCATCTTTGATTTTTCCTCTTTCAATCTCAAGTAGCGCCTCTTGACTATCTCATTTATCATTGCAAAATCATCTCGTCCTTGTACTGTCTTTATCTTGAATTTTCTATATCCTGATGTCTGAGGTTTTCCGTCAACAAGGCACGACATGGAGCCCACTGCATAATCTTCACCGTGGTTTGAAATGTCAAAACATTCTATTATTCTTGGAATGTCTTGTAATCCTAGTCTGTCTTGGAGTTCAACAAGTGCAGGGTCTGCACCCTTTGTTATCATAAGTGATATGTTTCTCATGATGAGATCAATTATTTCTCGTCTCTTTCCAGTTGTTGGCACCATGATGTGCACCGTAAATCCTGACGAGCGTGCAAACACTTCTTCTAATATCTCTTTTTTATCGGGCATCTCACTTACTATGACATATCTGGGAATTGGATTTGTGGAATAATACTGGGATAAAAAGCTAGAAAATGTATTGTCCCCTACCAAGTCAAACGAAAACTTATTCCTATCTTTTATCACTCCATTTGATAGACGAAAGCTCATCAAGTGTGCAGTCTGATCTTTTGTTTTTATGCCAAAATATTCTTCGTCAGCGCCTATTCTTGTAGACTCCATTTTTTGCTTGACTTGAAGATTGCAAAGTCGCTGCAATGTTTCGTGAATCTCTTTTGCTTTTTCATACTGACGATTCTCAGATGCTTGCTTCATCTCTTTTTCTAGATTTTTGACGAAATCTTCCAGTCGTTGTTTGCCTTTTAGAATTGATTCAAGATCAGAAATGTGCTGATTATAATCTTCCTGAGCTTGCTTGAACTGGCATGGGGCCTCACAGTTTCCTAGGTGATATTCAAGACATGCCTCCTTTGGAAGTTTCTTACATATTCGTATCTTGAATGTCTTGCGTAAAAGACCAATTGAGAGCATCTTTGAGCTTCCATGCGTGAATGGACCATACATTTTGCCTCCTCCTAGAAACTGTCCTGTCCTTGTCCTTCTTGCTACCATGAGACGAGGAAACACTTCATTTGTAATCCTTAGGTAGGTGTATCTTTGCTGGTCCTTGAGCTCTATGTTGTACGGTGGTCTATAGCGCTTGATCATGTTTGCCTCTAGCAAAAAGGCCTCTTCCTCATTGTCTGTTAAAATAAATTCAATGTCTGCTATTTTTTCCACCAGTTTTTGTGTCTTGTAGTTTTGGTTTTTCAAAAAATATGACTTGACTCGATTTTTAAGATTCTTTGCCTTACCGATGTATAGTATTTTTTCTGTTTCATCTTTCATGATGTAGATGCCGGGGTGTGGTGGAATTGATACCTTTGAAATGTCAAGAGTCATTTTTCAAAATGCGCTTTATGTATTGGCCGGTATAACTTCGAGGGTTTTGTGCAACTTGCTCTGGTGTACCTGTCGCAACAATTGTTCCGCCACCATCTCCACCCTCTGGACCCAAGTCAATTATCCAGTCCGAGTTTTTGATTACATCCATGTTGTGCTCTATTATGATTATTGTATTTCCAAGACTTACCAATCTGTTTAGAACTTCGAGCAATTTCTGGACATCGGCAAAATGAAGTCCAGTTGTTGGCTCGTCCAGGATGTAAACAGTTCTACCAGTGTCTCGCTTTGACAGCTCTGATGCAAGTTTTACACGCTGGGCTTCTCCCCCTGATAATGTTGTAGCGGCTTGTCCAAGCTTTATGTATCCTAGTCCAACATCTGATACTGTTTGCAACTTTCTCTGAATTGAAGGAATATTTACAAAAAACTCTAGTGCCTCTTCTACTGTCATTGCAAGAATGTCCGATATGTTCTTGTCCTTGTAATGTATTGCAAGTGTCTCAGAATTGTAACGCTTACCCTTACACTCGTCACAGACTACGTAGACGTCTGATAGAAACTGCATCTCTATTTTTTTGACCCCGTCACCTTCACATGCAAAACATCTACCATCTGCAACGTTGAATGAGAACTGACCTGGGGTGTATCCTCGTTCCTTTGATAGTTCTGTTCCTGCATACAGTTCCCGAATGGGGGTGAATGCCCCAATGTAGGTGGCAGGATTTGAGCGTGGTGTGCGACCTATTGGAGACTGGTCTATTCCTATGACTTTGTCAATTTCGCCCATCCCTGATATGCTTCTGTGTCTTCCGGGCCTGTCTGTTGAGCCATAAATGTCGGCCGCCAAGGCCTTGTACAGTATATCGTTTACAAGTGTTGATTTTCCAGATCCTGACACTCCTGTTACTGTGACCATCATCCCAAGCGGAAATTCAACGTCAATATTTTTGAGATTGTTCTCTGATGCGCCCTTGAGGACCAGATTACCTTTTTGCTGATGCTTGTTTTTTGCAAGTTTTATCGCATCATGGTTTTTGAGATATTTTCCAGTAACTGATTTTTCACTTTTTAGAATTTCATTTATTGTTCCTTCGAAGACCACGTTTCCTCCATGGACTCCAGCATCTGGCCCCAGATCAATTATCCAATCTGAGCTTCGCATTACTTCTTCGTCATGCTCTACAACAAGTATTGTATTTCCAAGGTCGCGAAGTTTTGTCAGGGTCTTGATTAGTTTGGCATTATCTCTTTGGTGCAAACCTATTGTGGGCTCGTCAAGAACATATAGAACACCTGTGAGGTTTGATCCTATCTGTGTCGCAAGCCTGATTCTCTGGGCTTCCCCCCCTGACAGTGTAGAGCTGACACGATTAAGCGTAAGATAATTCAGTCCAACATTTTTTAAAAATTCAAGTCTTGACAGTACTTCTTTTAGGATGGATTTTGCAATGTATTTTTCTGTCTCGCTTAGCTGGAGATTTTTGAAAAACTCATAACATGAATCAATTGACAAGTCGCAGACATCCATGATTGAAAGCGAGTTTATTGAAACTGATAATGCTTCATCCTTGAGTCTTCTACCCTTACACAAGTTACATGGAGTCTCTCTCATGAACTTGCTCAACTCTTCTCTTTTTGATTCTGAATCAGTTTCTGAAAAATTTTTCTGAAGACTTGGTATTACGCCATGAAAATTATTGGTATACTCCCACCTGGAATCTGTAGACTGGGATTCATAAGAAAACTTGACTGCTTCCTCACTTCCATACAAGATTACCTGAATCTGTTTTGTACTCATCTTGTTGATTGGAGTCATCAGATCAAAGCCATATTTTTTTCCAACATCTCGTAGGGTTTGTCTTCTAAATGATGAAAACCTGCCTGACCATGGAACTATAGCCCCATCTAATATTGACTTTGTCTTGTCTGGTATTAGTAAGTCCAGCTCAAACTCCATTTTTACTCCAAGGCCATGACATGTCTTGCATGCACCAAATGGTGAGTTGAATGAAAAACCTCTTGGTTCTAATTCACCTATTGATATTCCACAAAATGGGCATGCATTATTTTGGGAAAAGATCTTTTCTTCTGTGTCTACAATCATCACGTCACCCTTGCCTGCCTTGAGTGCCGTCTGGATTGATTCATACAACCTACTCTTTTCCTCCCATGATGCCTTGACTCTATCAACCACAATCTCGATATTGTGCCATTTTTGTTTATCAAGTACTGGAAACTCTCCGTCAAGCTCTATAATTTCTCCGTCAACCCTAATTCTAGAATACCCTTGTTTTTTTACCTGCTCAAATAATTTTTCATAAGTTCCTTTTTTTCTCCTGACAAGTGACGCCAAGATCAAGATCTTCTTTCCTTCTGATTCTTTTAGGATTGATTCACAAATTGATTCAACTGACTGGTTTGATATCTTTCTTGAACACTTGGGGCAGTGTGGTGTACCAATTCTTGCATACAATAGTCTGAGATAGTCATAAATTTCTGTTATGGTTCCAACTGTGGATCTTGGGTTCTTGCTTGTAGTCTTTTGCTGAATTGATATTGCAGGAGACAGTCCTTCTATGGAATCAACATCTGGCTTGTTCATCATTTCAAGAAACTGTCTGGCATATGCTGAAAGTGACTCGACATATCTTCTCTGACCCTCTGCATATATTGTATCAAATGCAAGTGTTGATTTTCCAGATCCTGACAGTCCTGTAATTACCACGAGTTTATTCTTTGGAATGTCCACATTGATGTTCTTTAGATTGTGCTCCCTTGCACCACGAATAATTAACTTGTCATTCATTTTGTAATTGTTTTTGTATCCTTGTCAGTTTATCGCGGTATTCAATTGCATGCTCAAAATCAAGATCCTCTGCATAACGTTTCATTGTTGCTTCTATTTCTATTGCCATAGTCTGTATATCATGCTTTGACATGTGTTTTGTTTCATCTAATACAATTGTCTGTTGCGGAATTGCCTTTGTGATACTGGTTGGGATGATTCCCATCTTTTGATTATATTCTAACTGTTTTTTCCTTCTCCTATCGGTCTCTGATATTGCAAGTGTCATGGATTGCGTTTTTTTATCTGCATACATGATTACAGCACCGTCTACGTTTCTTGCTGCCCTTCCAAATGTCTGGATCAAACTAGTTACATTTCTCAAAAATCCTTCCTTGTCTGCATCAAGTATGGCAACGAGGGAGACCTCTGGGATGTCGAGGCCTTCTCTTAATAGGTTGATTCCAACAAGGACGTCAAACTCGCCTAGCCTGAGCTGTCTGATTATCTCGGTTCTCTGTAGGTTTTCAATCTCAGAGTGTAGATAACGCACCTTTACTTGGTGCTTTGACAGGTACTCTGCCAAGTCTTCTGCCATTCTCTTTGTCAGTGTAGTAACTAGTACACGCTGGTTCTTTTCTGTCCGTTTTTTTATTTCTGAAATCAAATCATCCATCTGGTTTTCTGTCTTTCTTATCTCAGTTGTGGGGTCTACAAGTCCTGTTGGTCTGATTAGTTGCTCAACAATCTGGGCACTTTGCTTTCTCTCATAATCACTTGGTGTTGCGGAAACAAATATCGTATTTTTGATATACTTTTCAAACTCTTCGAATCTTAACGGTCTGTTGTCAAATGCACTTGTTAGCCTAAAGCCATAATCAATTAAAGATTTTTTTCTAGTGTGGTCGCCATTGTACATGCCATGTAGTTGTGGCAGCGTTACATGTGACTCGTCAATTACAAGCAAAAAGTCTTCTCCAAAAAAATCCAAAAGGCAAAACGGAGGCTCGCCTGGTTTTCTTCCATCAAAATGTCTTGAATAGTTTTCAATTCCAGAACAATAGCCCAGCTCTTCTATCATCTCCAAGTCATATTTGGTCCTCATCTCAAGTCTCTGTCTTTCAAGCTCTGGTAATTCTGTCAGTCTTTGTTTTAATTCCTCTCTGATTGACTGGACTGCAGTTTTTCTGACATCTGCTGCAACAAGATAGTGCTTTGCTGGATAGATTTTGATCTTTGAAATCTGTTTTTTTTCTTTTAATGACACCGGATCACAGATTGATATCTTTTCAACTTCATCTCCAAATAGCGAAATCCTTACAACAGAATCAGAGTACGCAGGTATTACATCAATGGTGTCACCCTTGATCCTAAACCTACCTGCCAAAAGTTCAGTATCGTTTCTCTCATATCTTGCATTGACAAGTTTCTTGATAAGTGAACCTCTTCCAATCCCTGCATCTTTTTCAATTGTAATGGCCATGGTTTCCCATTCGCTAGGTGAACCCAGGGAGTAGATGCATGATACGGTAGCTATGATAATTGTGGGCTCTCCTGACAATAACATCGCAGTTGCCTCTAGACGTAATTTCTCTATCTTTTCGTTTATCTGGGTATCTTTTTCTATGTAGGTGTCTGTATGGGCTATGTAACTCTCAGGCTGGTAATAGTCATAATATGAAACAAAATATCCTACATTATTCCTTGGGAAAAACTGTTTTAGCTCTGCGTAAAGCTGAGCAGCAAGTGTCTTGTTGTGTGATATCACAAGTGTCTTTTTTCCAGTCCTGGCAATTGCATTTGCAACTGTAAACGTCTTACCACTGCCTGTTACACCAAGCAGAGTCTGGATCTTCTTTTTTTGTATTCCTTGGACAATCTGCTCTATTGCAAGAGGTTGGTCTCCGGTTGGAGCGAATTCTGCAACAAGTTCAAAGCTTGGATTTTCTAGCAAACATTACAAATTGCTCCGGTTTCAAATTTAAAGCAAATGGTATTATGATATATTTACCAACTATGCTCTTCTGAAATCTGCAGACCGTCTTTTGTCTTTGTGATGCCCATCATCTTTATTGTATCTTGTGCAGTTGGACTGTTACGCGCTAGTATTTTTTTTGCGATCTCTAATCTTGTTTTCTTGTCCCAGTGCTGACCTATCTTGTACTTGCCCCTCATCGTGATTGGAACGACCTTGATTATTGTAACCTCTTCTACAACTTTCATGTCTGGTGTCAATTTTTCATATCCTCCCTCAGGCTGGTATTTTTTCATCAATTCATTTAGTGCCTTGGTCTTTTCCTTTGGGTCTGAAACAAGGCTTGCTTTTCCCTTGATTACAACGCTGATATACAACGTATCTGCCTGCGATGCATCAGTTGGAGATGTAAAATATGATGGTAAAAATTCAAGACTGTGGTCCACCTCAAAGCCAACCTTTGAATTTTTTATTATGTTTTCCAGTTTTTCTCCTCTAGGATGGGAATGCATGTAAATTACATCGTTTGTATAGGCAAAATTCATTGGTATTATCTGGGGAAATCCGTCCTTGTCTATGCTGCATATCCTGCCTGTCTCTTGTTGGTTTAGAAACTCGATTATCCTTTCTTTTGACTTGATCTCCAGTCTTCCAAGTAGTTGCACAAATCCTTGTTATCAGGAATGATATTTCTGCATATGGTTTTAATAGATAAATGCAAGTGGCTCTAATACAGGGCATGCAAAAAGGATCAAGATATCTGAGTGTATTTGTAGGCGTGATCGTAGGTTCCGTGGTTGGATTTGCAAGCTACGTGTATACTTTGTTTGGTAATACAATTCCGTCGTTTTTTGCAGTCTATTTCAGGGAAATTGGTGCAGCGCTAATCATGATGGCGGTATTTGTGTTTGCAATAGCTTGGCTACTAAAGGCAAAACCCAACAGAAAGCCACAGAGATACCTGATCAAGGTGTTTGATGTGTGTGGAGTGGAAACCTCGATAGATGGCATTAGAACTGAATTTAAAACACATGATGTTGCTTGGAACTTTATGAAAGAGTACAAAAAGTTCTATCCGCTCTTTAACTTTGCACTGGTGTCTGACTTACCAAACTCTGAGAAGCTAACCATATTTCGGTATCTCTGAAGAAAAAATTACTTTCTTGGATTGTTCTGCTCTTTAAAGTAAGGCATTATGGTTGAAGCAAACTTGTCAACTGAGCCAAAGTATCCGGAACCCCAGAATCTTACGATGAAATGATTGACGCCAGCCTTCATGAATTTCTCAAAGACTGGTATGATGTCGTCTGGCGTACCCATTCCAATTGACGAGCGTGCAACATCGTCTGGAATTGTTTGAGCAGCCTCTCTCATCTTTACGATCCATTCTTGGTTTGACATGGAATATTCTGTAAAATACTTTTTAAAATCAAAACCTGCAATATCTTGGATTCCGTGAACCTTGAGAACCTCTGGCTTGAACAAGCTAACTTTTACTGCATTTTTCATCTTTGCCCATGCACTCTCAGCATCTTCTGAAAAGTACACGTCAATATCTACTGCATAGTTAAAGTTTTCATCTGTTCTTCCATTTTCTTTCATGGATGCCTTGATTAATTTTACATGTTCTGCATACAACTCTGGTGTGTAACCGATTGGAATCCACCCGTCACCATATTTACCACATAGTGCAAGTGTTCTTGGTGCACCTGCTGCCATGTAGATTGGTGGTGCTGGCTTGCGAATACTCTTTGCCTGCAAACACGCTTCTTCTAATTGATAAAACTCACCCTTGAAATTGACTCTGTGGGAAGGTGATGATTCATAAAGTAATTTAATGACTTGTAATTGTTCTTCAAATCTTCCTACTGGCTTGTCCCACTGGATTTTGAATTCCTTGAGGTTTTGTGCTTCTCCTGCACCTATGCCCAAAGTTCCTCTTCCATGTGAGACTCTGTCAAGTGTAATTGATGCAAGTGCAATATTTGATGGATGACGTCTTACTGCGTCTGTGACACAGGTCCCAAGTTCTACTTTTTGTGTGACTGCTGCTATTGCAGAAAGCATGACCCATGGATCGTTTACTGTAGCCTTGTCCCATTGTGGAACATTACTGTGGTCCATGTACCAAATAGAATCATAACCTGTCTTGTCTGCTAAAACACAGGCAGTAATTATTTGATCCTCGTTTAATCCGAGTCTTGCAACATTGAGTCCCTGTTGAATTCCAAACTTTAGCATTTGCGAAATCCTTCACTGTTGTCTCAAATTAGGTGTATTTAAGTTTAGTAATACTGTGATAATAATTGTGGATTCGGGGCCTCTGTCACTCTAAAAAAATGAAATGATGTTCTGAATTTATAAAAAGTGACAGGAAAAAAAATAGACTAGAGTTTGCCGTCTGCTATGTCTTTCAAAAGTTGGATGACGTCTTGTTTTGAAACTGGCAGTGGGTTTGGATCCAAGTGACCCTTGTCTGTCATAACAACGTCTGCTGCCTGATCCAATGGTGCCTTTAATGTTAGTTTGTCAAACTTTAGTTTTTCAATGACCTCTTTGAATCTATCATAAAAGACGGACTTGTTGAATCTGTGTGCTACCGTAGTACATGATGATAATGAGTATCCATGTGGGACACCTTCATTTGAAAATACATACGATAGCGCATGTCCAAGTGTTGTTGATGCGTTTCCAAATCCAACACCTGAAAGCATTGATCCAAATGGATAGTTTTCTGGCTTGTTGTTCATTATTGCATCATGGAGAACATCAAATGCGGATTTGCACAGCATCTTGGTAAATTCGTTTCCTCGCTTACTGTCGTATCCTTCTGTTGCCTGTGCACATGCATCACAGACAGAGTTTTTGACAATTGCCTCCGGTGTACCATCCATGAAATAAGCATCAATTACTGCCATATCTGCAAGGAATCGTTCATCCTGCAAGAGCTTTTTCTTTCCATCGAATTTTAGTACGCAGTATGTCGTCATCTCTGCGCCGGTCCCAAATGTTGTTGGGATGAGTATCTTTGGAATCTTCATTTCCATTCCAGCATATTTTGCAACATCAAGGGAGCTTCCTCCGCCAAGACCGATTATTACGGATGGATTCTTTGGCTTGAATTCTACCATTACCTTGTTTACTGTTTCAATTGATGGTTCTGGCTCTACTTTATCATACAACATATAATCTTGAATCTTCATCCTTGCAAGCCACTTGGCAGATACGTCTGGTGGTGCAGTTGTTACCACAAGGGCATTTTTTGGATATTGTGTTTCCGATAAAGCGTCTTTACCAAAATTAATTGTCTTTGGCATTCGAACTGTATTCATGAAAAAACTACGCCTACTACAATTATTATACTATGCCTTTTTTGCGGTCTAAATGTGGAGCTGGGTTTTCTTTGATATTACAATGACACTGGTTATTGATATTGCAATAATCATTCCTGCCAGTGGGCCAAACTCAGGTACTGATGGACCAACAACAACTGTGAAATCTGCTGTCTCGGGAGGGATGGGCTGGAATAATATTCCTTGGACTTGAACTGTGACCTGATATGTTCCTGCTGATTGAAACTGGAAAGGAATGCTGACTGAGCCCTCTGCGGTGTGTGTCACCTGAGTTCCAAATACTTGGTTATCTCCCTGTTTCATGGAAACCCTATAGTCAACGTGCTGCTGGACTGCATTCTGTTTGTTCAGAAAACTAATCTTAAGCTCTGTCTGATCTCCTGGATTTGGAGTTGCAGGATTAGTTTCAAAACTGATGTTTAGTGTTCCAGCACTGGTTGGTTTCACAATTGGGTCTGCATAAGCTGGAACCATGAGAATTGTCATGATCGCCAAAGCACCTAGTATACCAAATACTGATGTCATTACACCATTTCTAGACTTTGACACAATATGGCTTGTAGGTTGGGATATATAAAAAAAGTGTAACAAAGGTAATGAACATTAGATTTGTTTTCAAGGAATGATAACAAAAAGACTCAAAATTGGCCAAGTTTTATTTGTTGCACAGTGATAATACATGATAATTAGAAATTTCCATTCATTATCAACAAATTCTGTAAAAAAGGACGCCTTGACTATAATTGAAGCAGGCCTTGGTGCTGCAAATCCAAGACAATATCTTGAGAAAATCATTCAAGATGATACCTTGGTTTTGCCTGGCAGAAAGATTGATCTTGGAAGATATGATCGCGTCCTTGTCGTTGCAATGGGTAAAGCAGCTTATTCTATGGCAAGTGCAATTGACTTGCTAACACGTATCGATGGAGGGATATTAGTAGTTCCGAATAAAATCAAGGCGGCTGACAAAAAATTCAGGATGATCAGGGCTGGTCATCCAATTCCAAACAAGAACAGCCTGATTGCAGCAAAAAAGATCTTGGAGTTTATTGACAAGACAACATCTGGGGATCTTGTGATGTTTTTGATATCTGGCGGCGCGTCATCACTTGTTTGCATGCCTGATGGTATAACGCTTGGGCAAAAACAGGTAACAACCAGTCTTTTGCTAAAATGTGGTGCTAGTATACATGAGATCAATTGTGTCAGAAAACACCTCTCAAAGATAAAAGGAGGCAAGATGGTGAAATACCTAAGATCTGACGCTGTGTCTCTTGTCATGTCTGATGTTGTAGGTGATGATCTATCTAGTATTGCATCTGGGATGACATATTATGATAAAACTACGTTTACTGATGCAAAAAAGATTCTAAAAAAATATCATATTGAGAAACTTGTTCCAAAGAGTGTATTGTATCATATGGATCTTGGAGTGAAAGGAAAGATCAAAGAGACTCCAAAGAAAGTAAAAATAAAAAATTATGTCATTGCAACAAACAAAGACTGTCTTGATGTGATGAAACTGCGTGCAAAAGATCTTGGTTATTCTACCAAAATTCTTGGCTGTGTTTCAGGTGATGTGAAAGATCTTGGCGCGAAGATATCTGGAGCATTTTCTGACAATAAAAAGGACTGTGTGATCTTTGGCGGAGAGAGTACTGTTGCTGTAACTGGAAAAGGAAAAGGTGGACGAAATCAAGAATTAGTTTTGCGCTGTACGGATGATCTGTCAAAGAAAGGAAATGACATTGTAATTGCATCAGTTGGCACCGATGGAATTGATGGTACAACCAAATATGCTGGCGCAATTTGGCAGTCTTGTCATAAGATAGACATGATAAAGCAATATCTTGACAACAACAATTCATACAACTTTTTCAAAAGATATGGTGGACTTGTTTTCACAGGTCCTACTGGGACCAACTTGATGGATGTTGGTCTTGTACTACGAAAGTAGCAACTTAGTTGCCTTATTTTCGGTTGGATCTATCGATTGGTATCTGATATCAAGATCTCTTTGTTTGATTATCTGATCAATGAACTTTATTCTTCCTTCTACGAAAATGTCATCAGTTAGTTCATTTTTTGCAAGACGATCAAACATTGATTTTTGATCCAGCATTACTTTGATCACGTCACCATTTTTAATTATGAATCTCCCAATACTCCAAAAAATTCCAACGTGCAATGCGATGTATTTTGATTGCTCCGGTGTAACAATGTTGTAAAAATATTCTGTATGTATTCTACTCTCTTCTGATCTTGATTGAGTGTTTTCAATTATCCAAGAGATCTTTTTTTGATCACCGTCAAAAAAATAAATGTGTTCCATGTCAACATATTTACCAAATATGTCAATATATTTTCTGTATACTACTGAATAAGAAAAATGAAAACTTGCTAATCGTGTTAGAAGCAAATTCCTTCTTTACAAACATGGTAGACGAACTTGTTGATTTCGCAGAATATGATCCAGAGCTTGCAGAGGGACTAAAATGGATTGACTGTGAGGCACAAAAAAGAGGAATTACATTTTATGAGATGGTGTTTCATGTATTGCACCGACATGATGTAGATTCTAAAGCAAAAGATTGGCTTGCAAATAGAAACTAGCTTCTAGTATTTGATTTTAAATTGTCTAACATTTTTGTGATTTGATATAGTACAAAATTTGTTACAATGATTTTTGGATTTACAAAAATCAGGCAGATGTCTTCTACACCATCCATGCTTTGGTATATCTAGTCTATGTGTGAATACGCTGAATTGTTTCTATAATTTGTGCACATGACAAACCCAAATATTTTTTCTAAACTTGCAACTAGTACATTACAAAATTTTAACGAAATAAAATTGAACCTAAATTTGTGTCAGACGTTTTTCGATTGATACGTATTCACATCCTGATGGTCCGCAGTATTTGCCAACATAGACTGCCTTTGGTCTGTAAAGCATTGGCTTTGGTGCAGCCTCTGCAAATTTCTCTTCTATGATATGAGATGTCCATCCTGACACACGAGATATTGCAAATATTGGAGTGTTGAGATCCATCGGAATGCCCAGCATGTAATATACTGATGCACTGTACAGATCAACATTTGGAAAAATATCAGAACTTTTGATTTTTTTCATCTCTTCCTCTGTGACTTCTTCAACACTTTTTGTGATGCCATACCACGGTTGTCCTGTCTTTTCGGCAAGTCTTCTTGACAACTCTCGGAGAACTTCTGCCCTTGGATCAAATGTCTTGTACACTGCATGACCCATGCCCATTATCTTTTGACACTTTTCCAGTTTGTTTTTTATCCACTGTTCAACTTTTTCTTCAGAGCCAATCTCTAAAAGCATCTTCATTACCTGAAAGTTTGCACCGCCATGCAGTTCGCCGCTTAGTGCACCAACTGCAGCGCTTACTGCTGCATACATGTTTGCACGTGTTGATGCTACCTCGCGTGCTGCAAATGTTGATGCGTTAAAACTGTGCTCTGCGTGTAATATCAGACAAATGTCGAAAATTCTTGCAGTCTCTGTATCTGGCTCCTTTCCTGTGAGCATGTATAGAAAATTACCTGCGTGATTTAGCTTTTTTGACGGCTGGATTATTTCCTTGTCATTCCTAATCCTGTCCCAACATGCAACAATGATTGGAATCTTTGAAATCAAATTGATGGCCCTGTTATAATTGGTTACCCGGTCGTCTACTTTTTCGGTGTCGTGCACTGCCATCATGGATACGGTAGACTGGAGCACATCCATTGGATTTGCAGTCTTGGGCATACTTCTCAATGTTTTTTCCAAGCCCTCTGGAATCTCACGGGTTACTACTAGTTTCTCTGAAAATGAAGACAAGACATCTTGAGTTGGTAGGTCGTCGTTAAGTAAAAGACATGCTGTCTCCTCAAAGGTTGATTTTTTTACCAAGTCTAAAACGTCATAGCCTCTATAGATGAGCTTTCCATTTATGCCATCTATTGCAGAAATCTTGGTATCTGCTACCTCAATGTTTCGAAGGCCGATATTCTTTGTCTGCACGGGTTATAATGGAAAAAATATGTATTAAATTATTGCTAATTTGTAAATAAAAAATTAAGCAGTTGGTCTAATCTAACAACTTTGATAATTATAGCAAAATTTATCCTATTTTTCTTAGAAATGAGCCAGTGGGATGACGAATTTGTCCGTATGGTGGATAATTTTGTGGTAGAGACAAAGGACCCTAGAATCTTACAAGAGATTTCTGATCTTGACAGGGAGTCTAGGTTGCTTGGAATATCATTTTATGATATGTATTGTGTAGTATTGCAAGATGTCAAGGGACATCAGACACTTGTTGCAGAATTTAAAACATACATGAGCTTGAAAAAGACCAGGCCTATTTTTTAGTTTAAATGAGGGTATCCTATCTTGTGAATAATCCATGGTAAGAACTAGAGTTGTCTGTGTATCTCATAAAGAAGATGCCGATGGTATAAGCTCTGCATCACTAATTAGAAAAGCGTTTGGTGGAGAAACAAAGCTAGTAGACTATCCCGGACTAATGAACGAGCTTGAAGCGCTAAAAAGCGATGAAAAACTAAAGACACTATACATATGTGACCTTGGGCTGAGCAAGTCAAACCAAGATCAGTTCATTGAACTGTTAAAGGCATTGAGAAAAAACAAGGTTGCAATCACATACATTGACCATCATGATATTGAAGAACCTATAAAAAAGAAGATCAAGGCATTAAAAGTGAAACTGATTCACACCATTAACGAGTGTACTACTGTTCAGGTATACAATGCATTCAAGTCTAAATTGTCCGACTATGGTTCTTTTCTTGCAGCATGTGCTGCCGTAACTGATTATATGGAAGACAGGCCAATTGGCGCTGCACAGTTGCAAAGATTTGACAGGCAGTTTGTATTACTGGAAGCGACAGTTCTCACATTTACAATTACCAGCCACCAAAAGGATCCAGAATTTCTTTTGTATTTGGTGGATGAACTAAGTGATGCAAAATACCCTCATCAGATAAACAACACATTTGAGTTTGCAAGAATCCAGGCAGAGAGAATCTCTGGTGTGATACAAAAAGTCAAAGACAACATGAAGAAGATGAAAAATCTTTCCTATATGGAAGTCACAGACTCTGGAGCAAGCATGGCAGTAAACTTTGTCTTGGGATTGTCAGGAAAAGAAGTCGGTGTATCATACAAGTTACGAGAGGAACAAGGAATCTATGCAGTATCAGTCAGGGGTGCAAAATCATGCAAGATGCATCTTGGCAGAATTGTAAACCAATTGGCAACAGAGCTTGGCGGTTCTGGTGGAGGACATGACAAGGCATGTGGTGCAGTAATACCAAAAGAAAAAATGGGTATATTCCTGAAAAAATTTAATTCAAAACTCAAGTAGTTTCTGCAATTAGATCAATTTCTACTGCTGAATTTAGAGGCAGACTTGCAACACCCAATGCAATTCTTGTATGTTTTCCCTTTTCTCCAAAAATTTCAAACAAAAGGTCAGATGCAGCATTGATTATTTTTGGATGCTCGTAAAATTCTGGAGAACTGTTGACAAATCCTGAAACTCTAACAATCTTTGTTATTTTGTCCAGTGTTCCAAGCTCTGCTTTTAGCTGCGCCAAAACATTTGTAATGCATAGCTTTGCTGCCTTTTGGGCATCTTCTATGGAGATGCTTGTTGGAACTTGTCCCTTGAATTGCACCTGTCCATCCTTCACTGGTATTTGTCCTGATACAAAGATCATGTTACCTGTTCTTACAACTGGAATGTACGAGCCAGCCGGCTTGGGTGGTGTTGGAAGCATTATGCCAAGTGATTCTAGTTTCTCCTCGATCACGGTAACCTCTCTTGTATGGTCGTGATTTTAATATATTCATATATGATGATGTGAAAAACCAACTCCATGGACAAGACCAAGCCTCATGGCATGGAACTCAAAAAAGAACTTGATACTCTGATATCAAGAATAAGTGCATTGGAAGCAGCATCAACTGATCGAGAAAAAAAATCTCTAATGGGCGTACTAAAGGTACTTGCAGAAAATCAAAAACACCTAGTTGACGAGTCTGAGCACATCAAAAAAGCATTAGATCTTATGATGGTACAGATTTTCAAAGTAGACCAGGCCAAAAAGTAGACGCTATCATAATATCGTGTTCTGTACCATCACAATAAAAGATTAAATTCAGCCCCCCATTGTTGGGAAACAAATGTCTCATCCTCCAGAGCCATCGAACAGCTCAAAGCCTGTTGTAAAAGACAAGAATCCTCACAATTATAGAAAAGTTGGTTATTCTATGATTGTAATTTCAGTATCTCTAGTCCTCATAGGCTTACTGGTATTGGAGATAGGTGGCAATTATCATTTTTCAGGTGACATCATGGCAAAACAAGAGATTACTGCCATGACTCCAAAACATGGTTACACAATAGTCGCATTTGACTACACACAACCGGTAGGTGCCAAGATTCAACTCTTGGGTGCTGCAAGCAACTTTGCCGATGCCGTACAACTAAAAAATCAGTATACTCCAAATTACAATGGCCAGAAAGGCCAAGTCATAATCTTTGACACATCTACTGTAAACAATACAAATTCAGTTTCTCTTGCAGAAGTATATGCAATGACTCCTACCACTGGGTATAACGTCGTCTCATTTAATACAATGATGCCTGTTGGCGCAAGACTTTCTCCTCAAACACTAGACTCTTCACTTGGTGTAGCAATGAATGATTCTGCAAGATATGCTACGGCAAATTCGGACCCACAAGTACAGATACTTACATTTACTTCATCATTTAATGACAACCTAAAGCAGGTACTTGGTCCAAAATATACACCCACACTGGAATCTGAAAATATTAATCAGATTACATCAACACCACCAAAATTAATTCCTCCACCGGTACAAAATACTACAAATGTTACATCTCTCGTTAACGCAACTGTAGTAAATGCTACGGTAAAGATGACAACTGGTACCAGTGTTGCAGCCCCAGTTAATGTAACTGCAGTAAATTCTACGGGAAAGATGTCCGTTAACCCAAGTGTTGCTTCCGCCGGCAACAGTACAAAATCAAACATGACTACTGGAACTAAGGTAGATGCTATTTCAATGACTGCAAATGCAACGGCAGTTGGTTCATCAAATCATACGATGACAATTTCAAATAACACATCTTCAAACAATGCAAAAACAATCTCTCTATCAGAACATCTCAAAATAAATACCGCCTCTAAATGAAACCTAGACTAGATCATCGTCAATCTCTTCAATGGGCTCGGCAAATTGTGAACACGTACAAGTCCTTATGATACATTTGCCAAATTTTACAAGTGACTTGCTTTCTTCGGATGATATGTGTGCGTCACTTGTGTGATGACATCGCTTGCAATTCATAACTGAACAATTTCCTAGTTTAATTTAACTTGCTAGTTTCCAACTTGGATTATGCCATTTGTAATGAGCCACTGGATGCTTTGCACAAATTCATTGTCTGTAATCTGACCTCCTGCCCACATTCCAGTGCTTTGTTTTATCCACGCTGGAATTGACTGGGCAGAACTTGCACCAGATGTACCATGTGGGATGTGCATCATGCCATTCGATATCAGATACTGGATTGCATTTGTAAACTCTGAATCCTTTATGTCACCATGGGACCATGATCTGGCCGTGTTTTTTACCCACGTTGGTATTGAGATCTTACTTTGAATATTAATGGAGCTAGAATCTGAATTTATCATGTTGGTGTCAGACAGCTTGTCTGAAAAATTAATGACTTCTGGGTTGCCATTAATTAAAATAATGGATGTGGAACGCTCTTCTAGCAAGATTCCTGTCTCTATATCGTATACAATTTTTGATGTACTGTTATCAGTGGAATAAAATGCAACAAGAGAAGTTCTTTTGAATCCGTTAAACTCTGTTATAATCGGTGTCACTGAAGTATCTGACTGGTTGTAACCAATTGGTGATGCTAAAACCTCAAGAAACGGGTGAACTGTATTGACATCTTGTTTGCTGTGTACAAAGCCTGTCTTTAGGTTGAGAATTAATGTAGAATTTTGGATTCTATTATTGTCCTCCTGACTTTGTATCACATTGATGGTGTTTGCATCAGGCATGGCCCCGAAATTATATGTCTGGGAACTGTTCATGTCTCTTATTGTGATGTTATACTTGAGCATGTCTCCGGAGTGAGCACAAATGGTATGAGGATTACATGCGTTGATCTGTTGTGAAAACACATGCCCTGTAGGTATGGCAACACCCAATACAGTGACTAGCAAAACAAGAAATATTGTACTAAATTTCATTACTGGCTTTTGACGTGAAAACATGTAACATTATTCTTTCTGTTAAAGAGATTAATACAAATACTGTAATTTTCTTGTATGATATGTATTGCCAAACAATTTGATAAAAGAATCAAGCCCGTATCTTTTACAACATGCTAACAATCCAGTCCAGTGGTATGCATGGGGAGAAGAGGCACTGGACAAGGCAAAACAAGAAAACAAGCCAATATTTCTCAGTGTAGGGTACAGTGCATGTCACTGGTGCCATGTCATGGCTCATGAATCATTTGAAAACGAAGAGATTGCAAAAGCAATGAACGAGAATTTTGTCAACATCAAAGTAGATAGGGAAGAGAGACCAGATATTGATGATATTTATCAAAAAGTCTGTCAGATGACCACTGGGAGTGGCGGCTGGCCTCTTAGCGTGTTTCTGACACCTGACCAAAGGCCATTTTATGTTGGCACATACTTTCCACCACTTGATAACTATGGAAGGCCAGGATTTGGAAGCATTGTACTACAGCTTGCACAGGCCTGGAAAGAAAAGCCTGGTAATGTAGCACAGGCTGCTGAAAATTTTGTCAACACGCTGCAAAAAACTGAGTCTGTTTCGCTTGATTCTAAATTGGAAAGGTCAATCCTTGACGAAGCAGCGATGAACTTGTTATCAATCGCAGATACGACAAATGGCGGATTTGGTCAAGCACCAAAGTTTCCAAACGCATCAAACCTGTCATTTGTTCTAAGATACTCTAAACTGTCGGGAATTGCCAAGTTTCAGGAATTTGCACTTAAGACTCTGACCAAGATGGCAAATGGTGGAATGTATGATCAACTTGGCGGTGGATTTCACAGATATTCTACTGACGCTAGGTGGCTAGTGCCGCATTTTGAAAAGATGCTCTATGACAATGCGCTCTTGCCTCCAGTTTATGTCGAGGCGTACCAGATTTCTAAAGACCCGCGATATCTTGAGGTCATAAATGACACACTACGATATGTTCTAGGACAAATGACATCACCCGAAGGGGGGTTCTACTCTGCGGAAGATGCAGACTCTGAGGGCGAAGAGGGGAAATTCTATGTCTGGAAGAAAAAAGAGATCCAAGAGATATTGGGAAAAGATGCAGACATTTTCTGTTTGTACTATGACATTACCGATGGTGGAAACTTTGAGGGTCACACTATCTTGTATAACTGCATGAACTTGTCATCAATGGCATTTCACTTTGGCAAGAGCGAATTGGAAATAAAACAAATCCTAAAGCAATCCCGGGAAAAACTCTATGCGGTACGGGTAAAGCGAATTCCACCTGGTAGAGATGACAAGATAATGACAAGCTGGAACTCACTCATGGTTACGGCATTTATCAAGGGGTATCGTGTTACTGGGGAGCAGGATTTTTTCCAGGCCGCCACAAATTGCATTGGATTCATTGAATCCAGACTGACAAAAGATGGCGAGTTACTTCACACGTACAAAGATGGTCAATCAAAGCTTAGGGCATATCTTGACGATTATGCATATTTTGTAAATGCACTGCTTGACTATTTTGAGGCCGTACCGTCAAAAAAATATCTTGACCTTGCAGTATATTATGCAAATTATTTAGTGGAGCATTTCTGGGATGAAAGCCAAAAGAGCTTTTTCTTTACTGCCGACAACCACGAGAAGCTTATCATAAGGACAAAGAACATCTACGACTTGTCTCTACCGTCTGGGAATTCTGTTACAGCAGGGGTTATGCTCCGACTCTATCATCTTACACAAGAAAAAAAATATCTCGATGTATCCATCAAAGTGATGGAATCACTTGCAATGATGGCTGCAGAAAATCCATTTGGGTTTGGACAGTTGCTAAATACAATATACACATACCTGCAAAAGCCAGTGGAAATTACACTGATAAATCCAGTAAACGATGATATAAAAAATCATCTCTTGAAAAAATTCATACCAGAAGCAATTCTTGTCATGATATCACGAAAAGAGGATCTTGAGAATCTAAAGGGTCTGCAGTTTTTTGCAGGAAAAGAATTTGATGATTCCAAAACCAAAGTCTATGTCTGCAGGGACTTTACGTGCTCTTTGCCTCTTGAGACTATATCTGAAATTGAAAAACTGGTCTAGATTTTTTTTATGTTAATTTCAAGCCTTTGGCCTACTGCTGGGCTGCCCATTTTTTCATATCTCCGCTTTGGCATGGTTATAGTAATTGATGTCTGGGCATAACTTTTGATTGCAATTGTTGGCTGGGCCTGGAGTATTGCCTCTATAAATGGCGTAATCTGGTCTCGTAGTTCTGGGTCTAGTTTCTGGTTTATTGCATCCAGCATCAGTTGCTTTTGTGAAACTGGTTCTGTCTGGACATCTTCGACAAGTGTTAACTGTACCGTCTGACCATTGTCAATTAACTGCTGTATCTGGTAATGGATTAGCTCCGACATTGAGATACCGTTGAAAATGTCACAATTTAACTTTTCACAAATCTTGATCTTGTTTTGTGTCTGGGTTTTCTATTTTTGGACTGGAATAATTCCACTGTCTGTCAAATACTGGAGTCCTCTGACAAACTCATCGTCTGATATTTCTCCTGTTGACCACAATCCTGCGTTGGTCTTGACCCATCTTGGGATGTGGCCTAGATTGTTTTCACTTGTATTACTCTGCGGTATTTTTATTATGCCTTGGTTTGCCAAAAACTCGAGTCCTTTTACAAATTTGTCATCTGGAATCAAATTCTGAGACCACAGTTTTGCATTATTTTTTATCCATGTTGGAATCTGTGTTTGCAAGGCTGGCACATTTTGCCCCATATTCGTTGTCTGTGAAATTGTGACTCCTACGGTAAAACTGGTAAAATCCCAGTCTCCAGTGATTGGATTGATTATCTCTACAAGATATTTTCCATTTTTCTGGTACGTATCCCCTAGCGGTATTGTGGAATTTGATTTTGAGATTCCAAAATTATCTACCATGGTATTGTTGGAATCAATTACAAGAATTTCTGCAAACGACTTGTCATTAAACATATCTGTATTGACGTTCAATGTTATTTCCTCGCCTGGTTGGTAAGACTGCTTTGACATGCTAAGCTGATATGCTCGTTGATATGCACCTTTTTTCTGTATCTGGTTGTCAAATCCTCCATCACCGTATATTGATTTGACTTGGGCAACATCAAGTGATGTTATATCATAATGTTTTACGCCGAGAATGGTAACTGTATCTATCATGATTGACGGCATGTCTTCTAGCCCATTGATGATATTGTGCAATCTATCAGATGGTACAATATAATGCCCTAGACCAAACGAGTGGCCAATCTCATGCCTGATGGTGGAATCTAGCTGTGTGCTTGTGGCAACAAGGCCGGTATATTGTGGCACGTCTACATATGTGTAGTACATTTGGTTGCCCACAGTCCATTCTTTTTTGATCCAGTTTGACTCTATGTCTAAATAATAAATCTCAATGTTGGTCTTGCCGGTTTCAAAGTTTGGTATTGTTACCCCTGTCGCAATAAACCAGTTAGAATTTTTCTGGGGCTCTGGAAAATATTTTATTGTAATATCACACTCTGTATAATTAAAACTATTTTGCTGAGAAATTGGAACCTCGACTAGGGTAATGTTCCAGACTGGATGTCTTCCAAGACCCTGGTTTAATTTTGTCTTCCAGTCAATTACTGCATATTCTGTTTCATCAAGTAATTGTTTTCCAACTGTTGGAAAATTTGGATTTGCCTGTGGCTCTATGGCACAAATTATTGGACCATGCTTAACCCTTATTGGCATTTGCAAAAATTGACCTATTGCAAAAGCAGGAACTACTGGGGGTACAAAAACAGACCATGAAAATAACACAATCAAGACAATAGCTGGAATTGTTTTTTTCATGAAATATGTCAGACCTTGGCATCAAGTATGCCGCGTTTTATCTGGGCTGCCCTGATTTTGATCATCTGTGTAAATTCCTGTGTATCTTCTAACAATGGCTTTAGTTTTTGGTTCTGATATGCTTGCAGAAAAGCTGAATAGATACAACCAACTATGATTCCAAACGCGTTTGCATTTACATCTTCGACCTCGTCAGAGTATGTCTTTGCCAGTTGCTTGTATGATGCAGCCTCGCTTATGTAGTAATCAATTAGACTGTCAATGAACTTTCGTGTTGTCTGGGGAATCATGAACTAATTTTCCTTGCATTGTTTATAATGTTTGATTTTCGTAATTCTAGGTGTAGGATCTGATGTAATTAGAGAACTTGCAAACTAAATTTGACCACATGTATTTTTGAAGAATTGGTCCGAGAGTCTCATCATGCCAATTGAAGTTAACCGAGTAAACAAGGAATGTCCAAAGTGCAGAAATCCTACTATCTTTAACACGGGAAAAGAGTATTTTTGCGGCAAGTGTCTTGCTACGCTCAAAATAAATCAGGTAGCAGAAAAGATAGTAGCATAATACAATGTGGACTATTGACCAAGAAGATGCTTATTTTAAGATCTACGATGCCCGTAAGACTCTGGTAGGCTATTTTGCACCAGAATATGGGGACATCCAGCCAGAAGACAAGGCTGATGAAGTAATTCAGGAAATGCTAAAAAATCATGATCCTGTAAAGGGTGGTTACTTGATGGTACCATTTGTCAAGTTTGGAATATTTGAAGATGGCGTGGAAATGAATCTTGATTATATTGAACAACAGATAAGACATGTACATGACAGAATTCTTGCTTGGAGAAATCTACTGACCGAAAAAGAGATTGCGCACCATAAAATTTTGATATCTCATACGGACCATGATATGTTAAGTATCACACTTGGGATAATTTTCCCATCGCATGTTCCACTTGAGAAAAAAGAGATCCTTGGCAATCTGGGAAACATATTGGATTTTGCCAATCAAAAAGGTCTACTGTGAGCCACCGGTTTTTGCACTTTCATATGACTGGAGTGCATTCATCTCATACTGGAATGATTGCTGTAACAATTGGTCAGATTTTGCAATTGTTGCATTATTTCCTGTTACCACCCACTCTCTTAATGCCTCATCGCTTTCAATCTGGGTCTCAGTAGACAATCTGAATAATTGCAATGATGGTCTGAACAACTCTGGAGCCTTCAAACCATCGTATCGTGGAAGTATGTTCTTGACTGCAAGTATGTGAGCATCAGTTATCTTTAACATTTGATCTTTTGAAATTTGGCCGTGTTTGTACTGGGTAAAGTTAGCATCGAAACTCTGAGTCTCGTTTTTAAGATCTGACTGGATCTGTGCCAGTTGGTCTCCAAATAGCTTACCTGAAAGACTTGTCTGGTCAAGATAATAATTGACAAGTATTACAATCGCTATTATTGCTATGCCTAAGCCAATTGCTATTGACGTAACATGGCTTTTGCCTGGGGCCTTTTTTCGTCTCATACAAAAGCCAGAATTTGATACGAGATAAATCTATTTAAAAATATAATCTGTTGCTCTATTTTGGTTTGAATCTTCCGTGTTATTGGTCTGACAAGTTACAGATGTAATTTGCACAAGACCTAGTCGATGTATTTTCCATCTGGATCTGCCTTTAGTTCTATTATCATTATGCTGCCGCTTATGTAGGAATCATTTCGTGTGGTTCTCACTCGTCCCACTTCAATGTGGTATGGATATACGTCCACTACGATTGTTCCAACCTTCACATCTGATGGAGCGTCAGTAATCTGGATGTCTTCTTTTTTTACTCCGTAATCTACTAGCTTCTTTATGCAATGATCGAGCAAAGGTTGCGGCAAACCGTGGTTTATTGCCCAGACGGTGCCCTCGTATTCGATTTTGTCCAACTATTAGCATTCTAGTTTACTAGTATAATTACCATGCTGTATCACGACAGAATTTTGAATATTCAGAAAAATGGGTAAACCATTTTTACTTGGTATCTATGAACTCGTTTGGCACAAATAACTTTAGGGTTTAACGCGAGAATTCAAAAATTAGAATTTTTTGGATAATTTAGCAACCTAGTGCAAAATCGTAACGCCTAACGTATGTCATATATCAAAAGTGGAATCTATTCAATTTGAATCATTTTTGTAAAAAATCGGCCATGTAGAAACCATCGATTTTTAACAAATTTGTAGACTGGATTTCATGAACAGATCTATAGCTGAACAGATGATATCAGGGTACCATGAAATCATCAAGGTACATCAGGATGGCTCGTACAATGTTGTGCATAATCAAAAGGGCAAGAGTACTGCCATACCTGCACAGATGTTCCAATCATGTGTATGCAGTATGGCAGCACCTTGTATTGCTTGCACTGCGACAGTACAAGCGCAAGAGTTACCGTAGGTTTGCTGATTTTTTAGAGGAATCTTACGGTATACTGGAGTGTCTAGGATTGTCAAGAATTCCACACTACACCACGCTACAGAAGGCATCTGCAAGACTGCACAACGGAATACTGTAGAAGATGCTGGAATCGTTTGTGTTGTATTGTAAAATACGGAGATTATCTGTCGCAGTTGATGCCACAGGATTTGGATACGGTCAGGTATCGTATTATTACACTAGATGGTACAAACTACGAAGGAAATTCCTGAAGGTGGCAGTATGTGCTGATGTAACAAGACAGCTTGTGTGCGACATCAAGATACGGCACAAGAGGTGTGATGATACAGTAGATTTTGTGCCACTCGTACTGCGTGCATCCGTGATTCTTCCAGTCAGGTCAGTTGTTGCAGACCGTGGATATGATTCTGAATGGAACCATGTATCTGCAGAGAATCTTGGCATTACAAGATACATCATCAGACCAAGGTACGAGGGCCTGCAGGTGTCGAAGACAAGCGGATATCACAGAAAGATGATAAAGCGAAAGTTTGACTGGAAAGTGTATCATCAGAGAAGCAAGGCAGAGACAATATTTTCCGTAGTAAAGAGGATGTTTGGCGGTGATGTCATGTCAAGGTGTATTATAACACAGAACAGGGAAATGACATACAGAATGATAGCATATAACTGCTACAGAGTAACTAGATATTATGTGCTAATTTTATATGATTTCTACAGGACTGACAACATTAGATATTATTTAAGTGAAAATAAAATTGAATTCCAAGAAAATTCTCATAATTATGACAATAGTCATTTCAATCACCGTGACTATTTTACTATATGATAATTTTGGAAATAATATAGAAAATAAAAATTCAGAAAAACAAAGTAATTCAATCTCTAACAAAACTTTAACAAATATTCACGTAAATATTTTCAAAAGCAGATACGTAACAGTTTACTCGCTTGCAAATAGGACAGGTCCCAATGGTATTCTAGTCGACAGAGAAGGCATAGTCTGGACATCGGGATCTTCATCACACTCATTATTTAGACTAGACTCACGAAATAACACATTAAGGTCTTACGACATTCCATTGGAAAGACACGGGGATACAATGGTCTGGACAATGGTTCAAGACAATGACGGATTTATATGGTTCTCTCAATTTGGTGGAAAACCTCTTTGGATGTTTGATCCAACATCCAAAAAATTTAGTCTTTTTCATACTAGTGCACCTCCATTTCAAATGAAATTAGATAAAAAAACTGGAAACATATGGTTTACCACCTTAGTTGGCAATACTCTTGGGATAATACAAAAAGTTGAAAATAAAACTGAATCTTGGTACAAAATAACTGAATTTCCAACAGGACAAGATACGGATCCAAGTGGTCTATATATCAAAGATGGCTCAATTTGGGTTGCAGAATTGGGTGAGGGAAAGATAATAAAGTTTGATGCCATTAGAAATACAGATGGCTTTGTAAATAAAATTACAAAGATGTTGGTAATACCTCCTGGAAAAAATCTATTTTCTTCTCCCACTGACGTACTTGTACAAAACAATGAAACAGTATGGGTAACCGAACATACATCAAGCACTATTTCTGAATATGATCTGAAATCAAATACATGGAAAAGATTTTCAACTGCACAAACGGTAGATCAAATTCCAACCTTGCCTTTTTGGATGAGGGAGAGCCTAGATCATAAAGGGTTATGGTTTAACGAACATCAAGGAAATCGTTTGGCATTCTTTAATACGACAGACCATACGCTTACAGAGTTTGACATACCAAATAATCAGCCACCTGAACCATCACCATACATGATTAACAATCCGGTAGCCAGGCAAAACATAGCAGCACAGGATGCGTACTATTCAGCAGTGTTTACATTGAATCTCTCTCTAGATCCCAAGAATCCTAACAGACTTTGGTTCTCCCAATGGAACAATGACAAGATAGGAGTGGTCGACCGCAGTAGACCCATACCATTTGATATTCACTCCAATGTTACACGAGTGGTGTTATCAGGAAATGATTCTGCACAACAAAAAGCAATAATCGGTCTAGATGTAACACCAAATCATAATGTCCTTTCAGAAGAAAATAATAGCACAAACAGTGTCTTTCTTACTACTTCAAGTACAATGGTTCCAAATGGCGGATTCATGAAAGTTTCTGCTAAATTCACAAATGATGTGATAAATTTTACAAAACCAAATATGCCGGTGCAACTTGTGTTGAAAAATGAAGATGCGAAGCCTGGAAATTATACCATGGGTATTAGTGTAAGTGATGGACTAGTAACAAAGACAATATTCTTGGATCTCGATATTTTACAATAATCAGTGTCAGTTTTTAGAGACTTTTTCCACTTCTTCTTGTTTTGTAGAATGATGCAATCCACAGTTGCAAGATGGTTGTTTTTTATTCTTTGATAGTCTGGGAACTAGAAGCATAGATCCTCCTACAACTCCACACATGACAAGACATGGTACAAATGCAAGTAGCACGGGAGCAACAACAGCTAATGCCGGCATGTGTATAGTAAATGCGAAATATGTTGCACCTATTGAAGCAACAGATGATATTGCCAATACTACAATTTTTTTTCTTACGCTCATTTTTGAATTACATGACATCATTTTTCACATTGACATTTGATCAAATGAGATATATCAAACTATTGCAAACAATTTTTTTTCAATTGTAAACTCATGTACTAATATATCTAAACAAATCAGATTATTCCTGTGTTTGGATTCAGGAAACATTGTCAGGTTTGCGGAATTGATGTAAAAAAAAGAAACTTTGCTTGAAAGGTCTGGCAAATATTTTTGTTCAAGTGATCACGCACAAAAATATGCGGATCTTCAAATGTCAACGAAAGATGAATCAGACAACAGAGGCAGATGTTGTTACTAAAAACAATTTCTTACAACACGCATTGAGATAAAATAGGTGCTTTATAATTACAAAAGAAAACTCACGCAAAGTGTACGTCGAGATAACCCGGACTACAATAGTAGTTGGCATAATATTGCTCGCAGTTGGATATCTCATAGGTAATGTCATATCCATAATGAAAAATTCCCAGTCTGGCTCAGAACCAGGCATCATAACATCCACAATAGGCGGAAACCAGTTATCAAAACCTAAGATTCCAGGAAGCATAAACTTTGAGATTCCCAAGTTTGCCAAGTTTCAGGGTTCTGATTCTGCTACTTTGGATCTGGTAGAGTTTAGAGATTACCAATGTACTTTCTGTGAGAAATTCTTCCAGCAAACTGAACCCCAAATTACAAAAGAATATGTAAACTCTGGCAAGATCAAGTTTTATTTTCTTGATTTTGCCATCGTGGGCCCTGATTCCATTACCCTCCGCGACGGGGCATGGTGCGTAGACGAGCAAGGAAAGTATTATGATTACCACAATTATGCATATTTTCACCAAGGAGCAGAAAATTCGGGTTGGGGGACCGTAGAAAAGGTAAAAGCGTTTGCTTTCGATTTCGGTCTTGACACTCAAAAATTCAATTCATGTCTTGATAGTAAGAAATATGAACCAATGATTCAGCAGCTTTACCAACTTGGACAGAGTTTGGAAATAACAGGAACCCCCACCATGTTTATTGGAAATGAGAAAGTTGGGTTCACCAAAATTACAGGAGCACAACCATACGAAGTTTTCCAGCAGGTAATGGGCTCATATTTGCAATAGACAGTTTGAGAAACATGAAAAAAATTAAACAAGAAAAAAACCATACAAAAAAGAGACGCAACAAGATAATTGCATTGTTAGTAATAACTGGAATTGTAGCTGGAATTGTTTACGTAATATACAGATCAGACAATACACCTTCTAGCGTAGCAGCGGCAATTGATGGAATTGAATGTAACACGAGTGAGTTTACAACACTTCACATTCATGCACATCTTGATTTTTATGTTAATGGCAACCACATGACCGTACCAGAAAGAATAGGCATAGTTGACAACAAATGTCTCTATTGGTTGCATACACATGATTCCAGTGGCGTCATACACATAGAGTCACCAAAATCAGAAGAATTTACTTTGGGACAATTCATTGATGTCTGGAATGCTACCGGAGATTTTCCCATTTCAGGGGCAACTCCAAAAATATTTGTCAATGGACAATCTGTAAATACCATGTTGAATGATACCCCGATAAACAAACATGATGAAATTGCCCTAGTTTATGGTAATGTGCCTACTACGATTCCATCATTTTATCAGTTTGGCCCGGGAGAATAGATTTATTTTTCAAGATTTTTCTTTTTGCTTTTGCTAGGTGGAGACCATCGCTTGAGCAATAGAGAACTACTTGTCACAGAAACAGAACTTGCAGCCATGGCAAGGCCTGCAAGAGCAGGATATAGTAGACCAAGACCAGCTACCGGAATTAATACAATATTATACACAAAAGCATAGAAGAGATTTTGCCTTATCTTGCTTACAGTCTTTTTACTTATTTCTATAGCCGATACTACATCCATCAAGTCATCCCTGATGAGAACTACCTTGCCTGCTTCTAATGCTATGTCAGTTCCACTGCCTATGGCAATTCCAACATCTGCCTCAGTCAACGCAGGTGCATCATTTATTCCATCACCAATCATGGCTATTTTCCCTTCCTTTTGTAACTGCTTTATGATATCAGACTTGCCAGAAGGCATTACGTTTGCAAATACCTTGTCGATATCAAGATCTTTTGCCACCGTCTTGGCGGTCCTATCGTTGTCGCCAGTAAGCATTACAACCTGAATCCCCATTTTTCTTAGTGATTGTATAGCAAGCTTGGCACTTGGTTTTGGAATATCTAAAAGTGCAACAAGGCCAATTAGATCCTTATCTAATGCAACAAGTATCACAGTCTTTCCTTGCTCTTGCAATTTGGCGATAGATTGTTTTGCAGATTCAATATTTATTTTCTCACCTTCCATAAATCTTGGACTTCCTACTAGTATGTTGTTTCCATTGTAAACTGCTCTTACCCCCTTTCCTGGTACTGCAGAAAATTCCATAGTTTCAGGAAGATTAATTTTTAAATCTAGAGCATGTTGTACTATAGACCTGGCAAGCGGATGTTCAGAATTTTTTTCTGCTATTGCCGCAATCTCAAACATTCTGTGATCAGCACTAGTTATACTTGTATTACTTTCTGATACCAATGCAATTTGTTTCATAGTTATGATGTCTGTGACTTGAGGTTTTCCTTGTGTCAAAGTTCCAGTCTTGTCAAAGACAACAATCTTTATCCTTCCAAGCATTTCAAGCGAGTCTCCACCCTTGAAGATAACTCCGTTCTGAACTGCCTTGCTCATTCCAACCATTACTGCAGTAGGAGTTGCAAGCCCCAGGGCACATGGACATGCTACAACAAGTATGGCCACTGCTGGGATTAGGGATGCAGCTATTTGGTGTACCCCTGCTGGAATTATCGAGTACCATATCATGAAAGTTGCAAGTGCTGCAGCAATTACCATAAATGCAAAATATCCTGCAATTTTGTCCACAATTCTCTGCATAGGAGGTTTTCTACCCATTGCTTCTTCGACTAGTTTGACAACTTGTGCAAGCATTGTATCGCTTCCAACCTTTTCTGCTTTGATTGCTAGTACTCCTTCTCTGTTGATTGTTCCTCCAATGACATAATCACCGGCCTTCTTGTTTACAGGCATGGATTCACCTGTAACCATGGACTCGTCAACTGCTGAATTTCCTTCCAAGACTAGGCTGTCGACTGGAACATTTTCCCCCGGCCTTACAAGAATGATATCACCTGGCTTGATGATCTCAATTGGAACCTCGATTTCCTGCCCATTGTTTCTTATCCTTGCAGTCTTTGGCTGTAGCTCTAGCATCTTTCGTATTAGTGAGGATGCCTTGCCCTTTGTTTTGTTCTCAAGATATTTTCCAAGAATTATAAAAGTTACAACTACTGATGCCGCATCAAAGTAGATGTTATGCCATGCAGGAGTTGGAAATGTGTTGATTACACTAAACAAGTATGCTGCAGTAGTACCAGTTACTACCAGAGTATCCATGTTTGCGGACTTCATTTTCCCTATCCTGTATGCTCCTATGTAGAACCTGCTTCCAGCAACAAATTGTACAACACTTGCGCAGGCGAAAATAAGATATGCCGCAGTGGCAGTTCCTGCCAGTGGGACAAATGAAAAATACTCTGGATATCCAAAGATTAAAACTGGAATTGTAAATACAAACCCTATAAAAAAGAATTTCTTGAGTTTATTTGCTTCAACTTCTTCTGCTGATTCAGAAAGATCTTCGCTTAGTATTTGATAGCCACTTTTGGTTATGATTTGACGTATATCAGAAAGAGAGTGTAGTGTTTGGTTATATTCAATTAGGATCTGTCCGTTTCCAAAACTTGCTGATGCATATCTTACTCCTTCAAGTTCCTTCAATTTTTTTTCTAGTCTTTGCGCATCACTAGAGTCTGTCATGTTTCCTATTTTGACTGTGAGTTTTTCATAAATTACCTTGTAACCAATCTCCTCAACTGCTTTTTCAATTGTAGCAAGATCAGTTACAGTAGGATCAAATTCCAGAGTGGCTTTTTCTGCAGCTAGGTTGACCTCGCATTTTGTTACTCCCTTGAGTTCTGTTACATAATTTTGAATAGAATTTACACATCCTGCACAGTGCATGCCGCCTATCTTTAACGCAGTGCGACGTGTCAATCTCTTTTCTGTCTTGGCTGTAACATTATCTTCCATGATATCCTGATAATTATGGCTAAAGGATACTTATCATCAGATCTTTACAATTGTAAACCTCAATTTTCAAATAGGCTATGAGTACATGATCTATCCATGACACTAAAGCTGGACGAGATTGATCTTGCACTGCTGGAATCTCTTGTCACAGATGGAAGAAAGTCTTTTCGCCAGATTTCAAGAGAGATAAAGGTTAGTGCTCCTACCGTAAAATTACATTATGAAAGACTGGTCAATATCGGGTTAATCAAGGGAGTGTCAGTAGATTTGGATTTTGGAAAATTAGAGACAAAGGCAAGTGCAAAGCTGGACCAAATTAGGCACAAGACACTCAGAGGACACCAGATAAAATTTGACAAGGGATTACTAGTCAAGATTGCATGTGATTACTGCAACGGTCCAGTTCATGACAAGCCAAGCATCCTAAAAGTTGGAAATCAGGAAAGATTCTTCTGTTGTACGTCTTGCAAGACTTTATACAACGAAAAATATCGCGGACGAATAGAATCATTATCCAATAAGTAAAATCGCTTGAAGGCTTGTAAAACAATTTAGAACAGATTTGGAATAAAGCATTAATAAAATCACACCAGTGGATCATGTAAGAGATAACGATAGCAATAGTCACCTTGGCCAGCCTTGTTTATTTCTTGTTCCGTGCATATTTTATGTGATACCGGGCATTTCTTGCATACATTTCTGGAACTATCATGACAGATCTTCAAAGAAACAATGGAACCATCAACTTGTTCCAAATCAATTCCAAAACTTTAGATCTTTCTTGAACAACTTGCGGTAATTTTTCTGTGGACTGAATAATATGCCCAGATCAGAATAACTACTGAAAGCAGGCGCAGATGAATTTGGTAGTTTGATAGAAATGTAGATATCGCAAGTCCTGCTGTACCTAGACTTGTTGCAAGAAATAATGCAAGAGAACTGCAACTAACACATGCGCTGGCTGCCACTCCGACCGAAGAACCTGAAAAAAGAGAACCCAAAGATTTTGAGATGGAATGCCTTAGTGCATAAATGTTCATGCTTACCACTATACCTGTCAATGCGGCTGCAGCAGTTGACAGCAAAAAGCCTGGTAAAGCCCCGTCTCTCATGTAAAAAATTACACTTGGTGAGAAAAACAAAAGCTGATCAAACGCATTAAAGGTAATCCAGAATGGTACTGCCACAGATATTGCAATAAGTACATAGATCTTGCTTGAGAATACCGTCTTTACTCCTAGCGAATATTTTGCCATGGTGCCGTTTTCCATATGTATCTAAGATTTTCTTTTGTGCCTTAAATCTGTTTTAGCATATTTTCAAGTTCCGCAGGTATCAGACAGGTTGTAAAAATCAGCGACTTGTTTTGATGTAAAGTGATACTCTGTTATCATCTCTTTTGCCACACCTTCATTAAAGTACCAGTGCCAGCACTTGCAACAACAAGGCCTCCTTCATCTGACATTTTTGCTGCTTTAGTCAAAGTTGCATTTTCCTCTGAGGTCAATATCGTATTAGCGTCATATGATGACATCTTTTTTACTTGTACCACCGGAATGTCATGAGGGTTTGAAGGAACATCTGAGATATAGGCGAACTGCCTCAAGCCCTCGATCTGTACATTATATTTTTTTGTATCAGTCACCGCGCCGCAGCACTGTCCTCCAATGTTTGTAAAGTTGTCCGGAAACTGCAAGATGCCCTTTGGACCATTGCACGATATGGTAAGATTATCAAGATGTTGTAATACTGGATCTACTGACGTTGTAAAATTTTTGGATTGTATTTGAAAAAGATAGTTCTTACTCTGTCCAAGCAATCCTGTACAAGCCGCTATTGTTGGAATACTTTGATTTGTTGAAATGGTGGAAAGTGCAGCAGTATCATAACCATGACTGGCTAACGGTTTCTGGTAAGGAACGTAGAAGCCTGCTACTGAGCCAGTTACAACTATTGCAATAGAAATCGCATACCATATTTTGTTGTCAATTAGAATTTTCATGGTGCTATCTAATGATTTGATGTTATATTCATGATAATAGATTCCTCATCCTTGAAAACATGATTTCTATAATCGGATATGGGCTCGCCATATACAGACACACTGACAGATTTTCCTTTCAAGTCCAGTCCCCAAATATCAAGGAATTCCCCCAGAGTGTAATTTCTGACTACTGTTGATTCAACATGAATCATTCCGTCTGCAGTGTGAGTGTATAATGGTGCCACCCCTCTCACACCGTACTGGTCAAGTGAATGATCTTTCCATAGATCTGTCTATTCCCACATTCTGCGGTACAAAGTATGGCTTTCCATCTACATTCAGATACAGACGTGGATGTATGTGCGTTAGTATTTTTTCATTATCAAAAGACGATTTATCTGTGGTTAGTTTTATTAACATGAAACTAACTCCTATGACAACAGCAACAACAATTCCTGTGATAACAAATCCTTTTTTCTTTTCCAACGCTTTTAGCTTGAATCTGAGATATTGAACAACATTAGTTTACAATTGTAAAGATACGTTAAGATGAGATTTGGCAGGATTCAGTCAAGTGTTTTGCTTCTGAATTTCTAAAAGATTGACTAACAAAAAGTAAATCTAGGTTACACACAAAAACTGAAACTGTTTACAAAATATGTCTAAACAAAAACTAGTTCATCCTATAGGTAAAAAACGACAAAAAACCACCAAAACTAACTTTAAACCATCTTTACGTGCTGTCTGTGTATTAATTCGAAGAATAATTGGGCATATAGTACGTTGGAAAAATGATCGTCAAATTTTGAATATAATTTTCTATATCATAACTGACTGCATGTTAAGCGTATTAATTGATTCAAATTTTAAATTACAGACTCTGTAATCCTCAATATGCTCACAAAATTTCTCAATTATCTGTCTCTCACATTTCTTCCCAGATTCATCTTTTGCAGTCAATATCAAAAGATTCCAGTTTCCACTAACTGTTGCAGTTAGCAAGCAATTTGGCAAATCTTTTACAAAATTGCAAATCTTGTCCGTGATAATATCTGATGATTTACTTGCCTTGAATCTAAGATAGAGGGCGTCAAAGTCCTCAACAAGTGATTGCCGAAGAATTGTCTCATAACCCCTGATTATCTGCTTTTTCTCAAGCCGCTCTATTCTATAGGCAACTGCTCTATCCTGAATATCGTGACCTTCGTTTCTTAGCTTGATGGCTATCTGGCGAGCTGGAGTCCTTGCATTTTCCATAAGCAGTTCTATTATTCGCCGGTCTATTTCGTCAACTGCTGTCAAGAACGTGTCTGACATTTGATGATACTATCCACCAAAACACACTTGAGCATGTGGAATGATAATTTGAACAAGCTAAGCATGTTTTACAGTTTTCTGTAATATCAATTGTCTTCAAAACATGTTTCTACCCTATTTTTTGGAAAAATATTTTCTTACAGTCAAGTAGTGGCTTTTAGGGTCATGGTGCTCATCACCTGTGTCAGCGAACGTATCTTTTGAGATAATATTGTATCAAACTCTTGTGAGTTTGCGGCCTGGATCTCTGCAATGACGTCATAGGCGCCAAATGTGACGTGAGCACTTTTTACTTGTGGTATTGTCTTGAGCTCCTCTATTATGTAATCTTCTGCACCTAATTCGCAGTTGATTAGAACGAATCCCTTTTCCACTCTATTTTGATTCTATTTACGTTACTTAACTTTTGTCAATTTTTATACAATAATATTTTATCTTGTCAAATTCTGGATTCTTGGATCGTAGCATATTGGAAAATATGGTCTGAGGTTACCATTGCATGATTCGGTGATGATACTTTCCAAATCCAGACACTCTGTCTGGTTTAGCATTTTACTAGAACACTTGTCAAGAACAGTCTGAAGTTTGTTATCTAGTTGTTCTATCTTTGATATTATTACAGCGTTTAGGCCCATGTTTGCTATTTGTTGCAACCTGTCATCATTGCAAGCCGGGGCAAGACTAGAGTGACACAGACTCATTACCTGTCTTGCAGTGGTAGCACATGTTGAAATGGAACCATTCCCACTTGCCTTGGAACATGTGTCAATAAATGACAAGACTTGGTCTTGGAAATAACCTGAATTGGTTGAAGTGTAATTGATATCTTTAGAAATTATCTGGTCAATTCTTGGGTCTGCACAAGATTTGATCTGATCCAGTTTTCTAGTAGAACACTCTTGTTTTAGTTCCATCATGGTTGACTGACACGTGGGAATGTCTGCTTGTGTACACAGGTTGACTAGACGGGAAATTGAACTGTCAAGCTCAGCCGATGCTTCATCTATCTGGTTCTGTGCAGAAGTTATCTTATAGTCTACCGTGTCTAGAAACTGATCAATTCTTGGGTCCTTACAAATTTCTGAATCTTGATAGTCTGGTTTCTCACAGTCTTGCTTTAGTTGAGAAATGGATGTCTTGCAACTTGTAAGACTGTCTAGACTCTGAAATTGCATACAGTCATTTACAAGATTTATGTTTTGCACGTTTAACTGGGAACTTGATCTTACAACAGAGGATTTTTCATTTTGTCCGGTCATGTAGTAAAATTCAATGTCGCCAACTACTGTAATTACAAAGATCGCAATGGCAATTGATATGAAATACATGATCTTGCGCATGATACTCTAGTTGTAATCCTGTGATATATTGTAATTTACATTTGACCGGTAAAACGTTCATCATCTATAGGAATAAAACCGGGCAAAAGAAAAATGTAACTTGGATGTTTCCACAGAAGATGGTGCCAAAGAGTATCCTTGTATTTCATGCCATACGAACTGCTGCAAAGAATATACAATATTTGTCAACGCACATGACGTTTACAGGCTTTCAATCGGGCTAGGGTTGGACCCTGAAAATTTTCTTGAAATCTATGGGGCAAAGGATTTTGATCTGGGAATAAAGGTAAAAGAAGGCCTAGTGGATCTAGCTTTAAAACAAAAAAATGGTGCATGCACATTTCTTGTCGAATCTAAAGATATCTTTCGATGCACTGTAAATGAATTCAAACCCGGTGTATGCAAATCATATCCATTTCAGATGAAAGATGGAAAACTAACTCAAATGAGTGATAAAATGTGTCCTGTTGACTGGGATACGAGAGAATTTGAAACAATGATGAAAACACATCTCAAAAAAGATGAGGCTGAATGGAAGTTCTACAATGATCTCATCTTGGAATGGAATCAAAAACACTGGATAAAAAAACCACTATCTGCGTTTCTTGGATTCATTCTAGACAAAGTAGCACATTCTGCCCCGTTTGACTCTGATGCGGTATAGGCTAGTCATGAAAACAGTACAAAAATTCTGATTCTTGATTAAAATTCGAGTCAACGAAGGGACTAGTCAAATTAGTTTACATCGCTCCTACTTTTATCACGACTAAGTTGCTACAATGTTGTCTGTTAAGACCCATCTACTGCAATGATATAATTTTAGACTACGGTTGCATCAGATCTTTACTATGGATCTCTCTAAAGGTTTCATTACCCTTTCATCCCTGTAATTTCCATCATTTGAGCACAACAATCCAAACGACCTATAATGCAGAAAACTGTAAACCCGTATTTCTGTAAATCTTGATATATTATATAATGTACATAATGTGCATAATGTGCATAATGTGCATAATGTGCATGCAGAATAGTTCTGGAACCATCCAGAAAAAAATAATCTCTCTTGGTCTTCCAGAGAAAGAATCCCTAGAAGATGCAGAAAGAGCGATGATGGAATTTTCTAAAGAGTAATTAAACAGTTTACAAAACTGTAGCGTACATGAATTAATGGCCGCTTTTGTTGCAAGGGTTAGTGACCGTTTTTTTTCAGCTACGGTCGTTTCTTATTGAGATGCCTACTGTCATGATATACGGATGCTGGCGTCTTCCATCCAAGCGTCTGGTTCTTTCTCCAGTGATTGTATCTCCTGTCAAACTTTCTCAATTCTTTTCTAAAGTGTGACAGTGAGGAAAACCTTACCTGTGTTACCAGTTCCTGCCAGAGGACGCTGTGGTACCTTTCTATCTTGCCTCTGCCGCGTGGGTGGTACGGTTTTCCGTAGACTGGCTTGATGTGATGTTTGGCAAGTTCTTTTTTGAATTTCTTTGCGGTGAACTGTCTTCCATTGTCTAAATAGATCTGCCTTGGAACCCTTCCTTTTTTCAGTGCATGATACAATGCGTTGATTGATTCTTTCTTGCTTTTGTTCAGGTATGCCTTGGATATTATGCGGTATCGCGAGCGGTCGTCAGTGAATCCTGTCACATACACCTTTCCCGTGCCTGAAATGCGGAACTGAAACGTGTCACCCTGCCACATTGAATCGACGTTTCTTCTCTGAAATCTTTTTGATGGCTGTGGCTTGGGCTTGATTCTGACAAGCATTCCATGGAGCCTGATAACGTTGTGAACGGTTCTCCAATGGCATGAAAGGTTGTATTGATACTTTATTCTCCTAGCTCCCCATGAGGGGTGTTTCTGCTTGAGCTTGATTATTCTCTGCCCAAGTTTTATAGTGATGGAGTTGGTTCCCTTTGGCGGTCCAGGCTTCTTTGACTTGAGTCCATTAATCCCATCTCTTCTGTATGCACTAATCCATCTCCTAAATGTCCTTGCAGGTATGTCATACACTGCACAGATGTCTTTTGCTTCTCTAACATCATCAATGTAAAGAAGAACTGCCCTGATCTTTGTTTCTATGGTTATCTTTCTCATGCACCGGTGGAAGAACCGAATGCATTAGAGTGCCACTAACCCTGTCACGCTTTTGTGCCATTAACTCTTGTACTCTACACAAAACTAATCTCTCAGTGCATTTCGCATATAATATCAAATCTAGAGACATTATAATTGCAAAACCTAATTATAAATCTGAAAGAGACAACAATTACAATCCTAGTCAAAGTCAAGATATACTTTTGAGTCATAGATTTGAGTCAGATGGGACCCAGATAGTATTTTATGACAATTATGGATTCTCTTCAGAGCTACTACGGATTCCTGAATGTTTTATCACCATGCAGGGCAATCGTTCCCATACAAGGATCGTTTATTTCGACAAAATTAGATTCTGAGCTTATGGTACGCATTGCAGCAAACGCCCGTATTCGTGCATTAGGAAATGCATCTGTCAGTTTGTTTGCAGCACCAAGCAGAGTTGCACCACGTGTTACAACATCATCCACCAACAGAATCTCTTTAGGTTCGTGCAGTGTTTTTATGACCTTCATTGAATCATGATGTTCTACAGCTTTTGGCCTATTCTCAGCTGAACTTGTTGCAGATTTTTGTAGCGGTGTAGCGCGATTAAGACATTCTACAACTTTACCTCCAAGTCCTTTTTTAACTAATGCAGTTGCTAGACGTTGAGGAACCCAAAGAGTGTCTAATTTGTTCAAAGAGCTGTTTGGAGTAGGAACTAGAATTGGATTTGTATTGAAATAATCTGCAAAGGGCAGATTTCTTATGTTGTTCTTAATTCCGTCTGCAATGTAATCTGACATCAGGATTTGGTCATCTCCAAAATCCAAGTATTCGTCATTTTTGAGTGCCCTCATTACAGTTCTGGAGAGGCGTTGATCTTTTGAATTTCCACGTGGCGAATATGTTAAAAGAGAACCAAACTCGATTTTGGAAAGGTGCATGATAATTTCTTACTGGAACACGTCAAGCATCTTAAGATTGGAAGGTAACACTTCAAATGCATCTATCGGATCGGAAAGTTCCATGGCTCCATATCGTAGCATCTTTTTAGGCCAACTTAATTGCGTATTACTTAGGACAGATTTCCAAATAAACAATGGCCGTCCTAGTCTGAGTGCCTCCCAACCTTGATGTAATGAACCGCTCGTATCTCCAGCTTCTACAATTATTGTGGCATCAGAGATTAGTGCCATTGTTCTATTTCGAAGCACGAAATCTTTTGGAGTTGTTGGATGACCGATTGGAAACTGCGAAATGACAAGATGGTTATTCATAATTTCTTGTTGAAGTCCGAAGTTTTTTTGTGGATATACTTTGTTCAAGGGAGTTCCTATAACTGCAATAGTTTTACTTCCAGTGACAATAGCAGTCTGATGAGCAGCCGTATCTATTCCCTCTGCTAGTCCACTAACAATCACCGTTTGTTTCTCTGCCAAAGTTCTTGTGATTGTTTGAGCTGCTTCAAGTCCTTTTGTTGATGCTTTTCTGGAACCAATTATTGACACCCTAGGCCTCGGCAATGGAACTTCCATGGGTCCTTTGACATAGAGTATTTTTGGAGCGAATTTTGTTTCTACGTCATTTAGCGTACGGCCAAGGAGATCCTTGACAGACATAGAAGAATATTCCAATTCTTTGAACATTCCCATTACATTCCTTTCCGAGTTGTTGTTATAATACTTTCATAACGCTTTTTGCTGACTCGATCACAACAAATGATAAACCCTTCCAATATAAAGATCAAAATTTTGATCGCTAAACTATATGCTTCATTGATTTAATTTCAGTTCCACTTGTATTTGCATCGGGGGGACAAGTACCATCCTGGTCTTATTTTGGACCCAGTTAGAACGGGGTCGGTATTTTCAGATGACGCTAGTCTTTGAGTCATATAATACCATGGTGGTTGGGGATTTAATGTTAATGATAAAAGCCAACGAAGGGATTTGGACCCTCGACCTTCTGATTACAAGTCAGATGCTCTAGCCAGGCTGAGCTACGTTGGCATTAGGTTATGGACTTGGGAAGGTGGTTTAAAATGTTATCAAACTTACAAAATGATCTGATCTAGTTCTTGCCAAATACTGCCATATCAAACGAAATTTATATCCTGATCTGTTGATTTTGGTATTGAAAGACACAGAAAAAAAATGCGACATTTGTGGAAGTAAATTTGAAAGTTCCGATAAACTAGATCAGCATAAAGAATCTCACAAAGAAAAGAATTCTACAGGAAAACCAAAGGTCTCCCAGTCTTCGCGATACAAGGCCACCGGAATTGCGGCTGCTGCTGCAGTGATAATTGTTCTTATGGTGTATTTTTCTGATACTCCGTCTGTACCCACTGGAAACATCCAAGGGGTAGAGTGTGACCCATTGGAGGGTACAGTCTTTCATGTTCATGCACACCTTGACCTGATTGTTGATTCAAAGCAAGTTACAATTCCTGCAGGAATTGGAATCAAACCAAACGAGTGTCTCTACTGGCTCCATACTCACAACACCTCTGGCGTAATTCACATAGAATCACCGACGCAAAGCAAGTTTACACTAGGTCAGTTTATCCAAGTCTGGGATGATACACCAGGAATATCACCCACGTTTGAAGAACTAACTCATGGAGACAAGAACCTCAAGGTATTTGTAAATGGAACAGAGGTAAATGACAGCTACGATACCATACCATTGTCCGCACATGACGAAATTGTTCTAGTGTCAGGAGACGTGCCGCCGTCCATTCCATCATCTTATGAATTTGGTGGACTGTAGGAGTTGTACTGATGTGCAAAAAATAAATACTTCAAAACTAGGGCCTGACAAGGCGCTTGTCAAAAACAAAAAAAGATATTTTGTGGGAGATGCATGGCTAAGTGACATTTCAGTCAAGCTAAAAATCAAAGGGGAAAAAGCATATCTTGCAAATTTTAGTAACGGTGCAAGAACCAAGGTGCATTATCATCAAGGAGGGCAGATTCTTGTGGTCGCAAAGGGTATGGGAATGCTTGTGATTTACAAAAAAACTGACATCGGCAGCGATAAAGTCAAGATAAAAAAACTCTCACAGTCAAGTCTCACAGAAGGTGACGTGGTTTTCATTCCAAAAAATACTTTACACTGGCATGGCGCCATAAAGGGAAAAAACTTTGCTCATATTGCACTTAACATATTTACAGAAAAAGCAAAAGAAGCACAGACAATCTGGTACGAGTCTGATTTTAAATCATATGCTACGAAAATAAAATAATTCAATGATTAATCCCGGATGCAACAAGTACAGTCCAGGGAAAGACAAGGTTACCGTTTCTTTCATACCGTAATGCATTTTGTTGTGCACCGTGTTTTATCTTGTCTATTACCTCCTGTCCATAGCTCTCTATCTTTGATTTGATGGAATTTGCGGTAGAGCGCATATAGTCCATCCAGTATTCTTCGAAGGTTCCAGGTTCGTAGGCAAAATCATACCTTACTACAGTAACATCTTCAAAACCTGCTCCTGACAACTCTGACTCTAAATCCTTTGGATTGCCAAACCTGTGTACCGTAGGTGTTCCAGGTGGTCTGATGTCTGGAATGTGCTCCAAAATGGGTTTCATTATGGTGCTGAAATATGGCACATCTTCTGCAAGCCCATGTACTGCAATGACTAGCATTCCCCCGTGGTTCAAAATTTTTCTAATTGACTCTAAAACTTTTCTTGAATCTGGGAAAAACATCAGGCCGTACTGGCATGTGATTTTATCAAACTTGAAATTAAATCCAATATTTTCTGCGTCCATCTCTACAAAGCTTGAATTCTGGTATGATATTGATCCTCTTGCTATATCAAGCGCTGTTCTGGACAAATCAATTCCAACCAAGAGACCTTTTGGGCCAAGCAACTGAGAAATCTCTTTTGAGACAATGCCTGTACCACAAGCGACATCTAGTACCTTGTCATCAGGTCTGATGCTTGCCAACTTTATAATTTCTCTAGTGGACTTGAACGGTCCAATCTTTTTGTCTGCCCAGTTGTAATGGTATTCTGAAGCTGCTGTATTCCAGTTTGCCTTGACTGTTATCTTGTATTGTATTGGATCAAAAATTGGTTTCATTTTCTTGTGGTCTTTCTCAAAGCTTAAATTGATTGTAACTGAACGCATTTTATGCCTTCCTTTAAAGTCAATGTGATCATTGAAAATAAACCCGAAATTGTAGATCCTGAAGGTGATACAATCTTAAACGACTTGATTCTGAAAGACAAAAAGACTAGCATCAAAAAGATTCGTTCTGCCAAGATGCTCAGGTTTGTAATAGATGCAAAAAACAAAGTGTCTGCAGAAAAGACAATACTTGGAATATGTAACGAATTTAGAATATTCAATCCTCTTGTAAGTCAGGTATCCGTTGAGACGCTAGACTCCTAGCCGCTTTTTATCACTTTTCTGTTAAGGGCAGTAACATCATCTAATGCTCCATCTATGAGCAGCTTACTTCGCAAGTATTTTGCAAGGTCTGTCTCTGTTATGATTCCTACCAGGTTATTATTGTCTAGAACCAGCAGCCTCCGCACATTCTTGTTTAACATCTTTTGGACCGCGTCTTCGATTAGAGTCATTGGTTCAACCCATCTAAAGTTGGCTGACATTATCTCTGATAGTGGAACATCGGCACTTTTTCTATCTGTTGTTGAGATTTTACGGGCAAGATCTCTCTCAGTCACAAGTCCAATTGGCTTGCCGTCTTTGACTACAACAAGTGAACTGATTCCTTTTTCTGCAAAGAGCAGTGCTACATCCTTTGCATTCTTGTCATGCTCGATAGTAATCACAGTACGAACCATGATGTCTCGAACTAGACCCATAGCTAGTACAAACGAATATTAGAATAAAAACGATTCCACTCTTTTTGAAAACAAAATAACTTGAAAATGTATCTAGAGTGTTTTTCTAAACTGATCTACTTTTTTGAAAATCACGCTACAATGTATGTCTAAGTCAATCCTCGATACGGATTTCTCTTGCTGCGCTCCACCTCGATCAAAAGTTTTGTCAGGACAAGTCCTGTGATAAATCCGCCAACATGTGCAGCAAATGCTATTGAAAGTGATGTAACGGAGCCTATGAATACAAAGAGTACCTGAATTGCAAACCAATAGTATCCTCTAATGTCTCCCATTGCTGCTGAGATTCCCAGAATTCCGGAGATTGCCCCAGATGCTCCAATGAGTACAGAGTCTCCATTTCCAAGTGCGTATGATGCAATGACTCCAAAAAATAGTGCTCCTCCAAGTCCTGCCAAAAGATACAGTGCGATATATTTTGACTTGCCTACTGCTCTCTCTGCAAATCCACCCATGTATGCAAGCGCAAACATGTTGAATGCAATGTGTGGAATGCCGGCATGAATGAACATTGATGTAAATAGTCTCAAAATACTGTCTCCAAGATAACCGTCCTTGAACAAACCGTTTGGAACAAACCCGTACTGGGAAATTATTGCATTTTGCGAGTTGCTAAGAATACCATATGCAAAAACCAAGATGTTTGTAACAACCAGCGCTGTAGTAACGGGTGGGAGCGCCACAAGTTTTAGCATTCTTCTTGAGACATAGTTGCTATAATAAAACGATGGGGCACGAATACTCGGGTCTATATTTTGATCGATGTGTACGTCATGCGATCAGCGCATATGTGAGTAAAGTGTAATGATCCAGAATTAATTTTAAAAAAATTATTGCCGATTCAATTTAATATGTCTGAAAAGTAATGTAATTTGTGAAGGTTGCAATAGTCGTATTTCCTGGTAGTAATTGCGATCGTGACATGCATCATGTTTTAACCGATGTTTTTCATTTAGAGTCCCAGCTTGTATGGCATACTGACGAGTTGCCGAAAAATGTGGACGCCATAGTGTTGCCAGGCGGATTCTCATATGGTGACAGACTGCGAGCAGGAGTGATTGCAGCACATAGCCCTGTCATAAAAGATGTAAAGAAGATGGCTGAAAAAGGTATGCCTGTTCTTGGAGTGTGTAATGGTTTTCAAATATTGGTCGAGTCTGGTCTTTTACCAGGTGCATTGCTAAAAAACACCTCTCTGAATTTTATGTGCAAGTGGACTGAAATAATTGTCAAAAACAACAAGACTCCGTTTACAAACAAATTCAAACTAAACCAGAGAATCCCAATTGCAATAGCAAACGGAGAGGGTAGATACTATGCAGATGCCAAAACTCTTGCATTGTTAAAGAAAAATAATCAAATCGTGTTTACCTACTCTGAAGAAGTTAACGGCGCCTCTCTTGACATATCTGGAATATCCAACAAGGAAGGGAATGTAGTTGGAATGATGCCGCATCCTGAACGATCTGCTGAGCAAATCATAAATCCAAATGATTCCAAGCCTGCATCATTAATTTTTGAATCGCTTTTGAGTACACTGGGCGTAACAGCATGAGCCTTACTACCAAAGAGTCTGAATATCTTGAAAAAAAAATAGGCAGAAAACCAAACCCCTTAGAACTACAGATTGTTGCAGCCGAGTGGTCAGAGCATTGCTCCTACAAATCCTCTAAAAAACATCTCAGAATCTTACCAAAAGAGGGAAAGCGTGTGATATCTGGCCCTGGTTATGATTCTGGTGTACTTGATGTTGGAGATGGTTATGTTGTCACAGTACACATTGAAAGTCACAATCATCCGTCTGCAGTGGAACCATATGGTGGTGCAGCTACTGGCGTTGGCGGAGTAATTCGGGACATCTTGTCTGCAGGGACACGACCGATTGCACTCTTGGATGGTTTACGTTTTGGAAATATTGAAAAAGACTATCATGCTAGATGGCTCTTCAAAAATGCAGTGCGGGGAATTGCAGACTATGGTAACTGTCTTGGAATACCTACAATTGGTGGCGAAATTGAATTTGACAAGTGTTTTACAAATTATGCTCTTGTTGATGTGGCATCAATTGGGTTTGGCAAAAAAGAAAATCTGATCAGAAACAAGGCAGAAAAGGATGATTATGTTGTTCTAATTGGAGGTTCTACTGGACGTGATGGAGTTGGTGGCTCACAATTTGCCTCTGATAAACTTGAAGCAGAAAACCGTTCTGCTGTACAAATCCCTGATCCATTTATCGAAAAATTAGTAATCGAGGTAATCTTGGAGGCACGAAATCAAAAATGCATCAAGGCAATGAAAGACTTGGGAGGCGGAGGGTTGTCGTGTGCCATATCTGAAACTGCAGATGCCCTGGGTGTAGGAATTGAGCTTGACCTCTCACTTGTCCACACTAGAGAACAAAACATGTCTCCTTCTGAGATAATGATATCTGAATCACAAGAAAGAATGCTTGTAATCACTGATCTGAAAAAACTCGATACACTAAAAAAAATATGTGGCAAGTTCAGAGTTCCATACTCTGTCATTGGCCGAATAAAAAGTGATACTTTGATGGAAGTGAAATTGGACAAAAATACCATTGCGAAACTTCCAAGTCAAATAGTTGCAAACGCACCACTTCTTGATAGGCCGTCATCTAAACCAAAGTACCTGAATGATATTGAAAAGATAAAAAAACCAAAAATACCAAAGGATCTCTCACAGACGCTCTTGAGGATGCTTTCAAATCCAAACATTGCAAGTAAACAGTGGGTATACACACAGTATGATCATGAAGTGGGGATAAGAACAGTTGTCAAGCCGGGCAATGACGGTGCTGTGCTGAGACTAGACAATGGCAAATTTTTGGCTGCAAAAATTGATGGAAACTCAAAACACTGCTACGTAAATCCAAGAGACGGTGTTATGGGATGCTTTGATGAGGCTTGTAGAAACGTAGTTTGCACTGGGGCAAAACCAATAGGAATGGTTGACCATCTCCAATTTGGAAATCCTGGAGACCCTGAAATATTTTGGACGTTCAAAGAGTCAGTCCAGGCAATCACAGATTATGCCAAATATTTTGAAATTCCTTGCGTGGGGGGAAAAGTTAGCCTGTACAATGAAACTGATGAGGGCCCAATCAAGCCAACTCCTCTTATTGGAGTACTTGGTCTCATAGATGAAAAACCGCTGGTCCCCAAAAAAATTGAAAATGGGGACTTGCTTGTCATACTTGGAACTACAAAAGACGAACTTGGAGGATCTGAATATTATGAATACATTCACGAACTAGTTGGAGGTAAATGTCCTGCGGTTGACATGGAATCATCCAAGAAAACACAAGATGCTGTATTGGAACTAGTACAGCAGGATGTTGTAAAAGTTGCACATGATTGTTCCAAGGGTGGCCTTGCAGTTGCAGTGTCAAAGCTCTGCATCATGAATAAAACAGGATGCACCATTTCTCTTGAAAAAATTCCTTCAGAAAAATTACATCATGACGAATTGCTGTTCTCGGAATCTCATTCACGATTCCTACTTGTAATAAAACCAAAAGATGAAAAGCAAACACTGTCAATTCTCAAACAGAGAGGAATTACACATGCACGTATTGGAATATTTTCAGGCAAGGACATTATATTCAAAGAAAAAACAAGTGTTGTAGCTAGAGTAAGGGTTGATAAAGCACAAGAAAAATGGTTAAACTCGTTGGGGTTGCTTGTAACACATGGTTAAGGAAAACTGTGGTGTAGTCGGAATCTTTAGTCTGGATGGCGTAAATGTTATTCCAATGGTAATTGATGCACTGCGTGCGCTTCAGCATAGGGGCCAGGAAGCATGGGGCGTGGCAATACCAAAAAAGCAACCGTGCAAACAACTGGGACTTGTCTCCTCCGCAGTCTCAGAGTTTGACAAGGTTACGCGTGAATACGAATCCCCAGCAGCGATAGGCCATGTAAGATATTCTACCATGGGCAAAAGCAACTTGGAAAATGCTCAGCCACTTAAGGTGAAAGACCTATGTGTTGCCCATAATGGTACCATTTCTAACGTAGAAGAACTCACCGGAATGGTGGGAGGATGCACCTTTACTCCTCAAAATGTCAGTGATACCCTGATTGCAGCCCAGAGGCTTGTTGCATTAATGGCTGATAATGGAAAGCTTGGAAACGCACTATCTATTTTAAAAAATGAAATGGTTGGCTCGTTCTGTTTTACATTTGTATCTGATGACAATGCAGTTTATGCAGCACGTGATCCAAAGGGGTTCAGGCCAATGGTGTTGGGCTATAGAAAAGATAACAATACGTACATTGTTGCTTCTGAATCTGCGGCTCTTTCTGCAGTGGGCGCACAGCTTATCCGTGATGTAAAACCTGGTGAACTGTTAAAAATTAGTAACGCTGGTTTGGAATCTGAAATGTTCTCAGAAGAAAAAAAGCCAGCTCACTGCTCGTTTGAATTTACCTATTTCGCACATCCTTCAAGTGTGATGGAAGGCTCTAATATTTACCTGGCAAGAAAAAGAATTGGACAATTTCTTGCCCGCAAGTTTGCAATAAAAGATGCAGACATTGTAATCCCGGTTCCTGATTCTGCTAGGCCTGCGGCACTTGGGTATGCGCAAGAGCTTGGAGTGCCATTTGAAGAAGGATTGCTCAAAGATCGGTACAGCAGAAAGGGCCCATTGCGTAGCTTCATCGAACCACACCAAGCAGATAGAGTTGAAATTAACCGTTGGATAATTCCAATCACACAGGTCATCTCAGGAAAACATGTAGTTGTTGTTGATGACAGTCTTGTTAGAGGTACTAGCTCAAAGGCAATCATCAAGGCCCTGAGAAGAGCGGGTGCAAAAAAGATAAGTATGGTGATAACATTTCCACAAATTCAGTTTCCATGTTATGCTGGAATTGACTTTCCATCGCAAGATGAACTTGTAACATACATGGGAGATGGAAAAAAATACACTGAAGATGAGATTACAGAAAAAGTAAGGCAGCTTATTGGGGCTGATTTTCTTGGTTATAATGATGCAAAGAACCTTGCAGATGCAGTTGGCATGGATTATGATTCCATGTGTTTTACTTGCTCAAGCGGAGACTATTCCACACTGGGAATAAAGCCTATGTTTAAAACAAGGGCAGAAATCAAAGGTGAATAATATGGAACTCTCATTTGTCTTGGTGAAAAGCAAAATGGGACATGAAATGGATGTCATGAATGATATTCTCAAGATTGATGGAGTAAAAGAAGCAACAGGAACATTTGGCCAGTATGACATATTTGTCAAGGTCCAAGCCCACACAAGACCCGAATTGGATGAGATCGTTACAAAAAAAATTCGTATGGTGCAAAACGTTCTTTCAACTACTACTCTTCCTGCACTTGCTGGCAAGAACCAGAAATAAGCGAATCAACCAGTCATTTTGGTTATCTGAAACCTTGATGGTATATCAGTTTAAATCCAAGCCAGTCCAATGACCGCCTGTTTGAAGTTTTTACGCTCAGGAAAGGTAAAAGACATTTACGAGCTTCCAGACGGCAATATTTTATTTCATTTCTCAGACCGGGTATCAGCGTTTGATGTAAAATTTCCAACCCCCATTCCAAGAAAAGGTGAGGTGTTGTGCAGGTTTGCTGAATTTTGGTTCAAAAAACTGCCAACAAAAAACCATTACGTCCGAACAGAAGGAAAGGACAAGATTGTGGTGAAAAAAATGCGAATGATTCCAATTGAGTGTGTGGTACGTGGATACTTTTACGGTAGCCTGGTTCAGAGATGGAAAGACAGTCAGGTCAAGTTACCCGATGATTTTGTTCCACATCTTGCAACAAAACTACCAACACCCATCTTTGATCCTACAACAAAATCTGAAACACATGATATCGCAATATCGAAGCAGGATGCGATTAACAGAAATCTTGTAAGCAAAAGCGAGTATGAGTGGCTAGAAAATACATCTCTTGAGATTTATGGACAGATGTTTAAAACAGCAGATGCGGCAGGATTTGTTTTGGCTGACCTAAAGCTAGAGTTTGGCAAGATAGAAAACGAGATTTTACTTGGTGATTCAATTGGACCTGATGAGTATCGACTGTGGCCAAAAGAGTCGTATCAAGTGGGAAAGATTCAGGAAAGTTTTGACAAGCAACTGTTACGTGACTGGCTTGCATCAAATGGATATCAAAAAAAGTTTGAAGATGACAGAGATGCAGGAAAAGAACCTGTTGCACCACAACTCTCTGATGCATTGTGTCTTGAATTGTCGTCAAGATACATTACTGCGTACGAAAAGATAACGGGAATCCCGTTTTAACTCGAATTTCTAATTTAGTTCATCGACATTTTCTGTCCCTTGCTGCCCATTCGATGTTCCAGATTGTCATGTTTTTCCAATTTTTTTATTTTTTTAAAATTTTTGGCATTTTTTGTACCGGTACAACTGTACTAGTAATGGTATGACGTGCATGACACTGTTATTGATTCAATGCTATTGCTATGATTTGTATTAGTATGTGTTATAGTGCATGATGCCGTATCTAGAAACATTCCAGTGGATTGACCAAACTTGGAACATAAAAAAAAGTTACGTAATGGACAAAAAAATATGATCTCTTGATCTTTTAGGGTAACTACAAAAGTAGAGTCTGTAAAATGTCTACACTGCTACAAAAAGAACTCAAAATAAGCAAAATACTTAGTACAAATGCAGATCAAGCAAAAGCCCTTGACGATACTGCAAGAATAAAAATTCTACAAATCTTATATCACAAGCAATTTGCGACAGAGCAGATTGTTGAAGAACTCAACAAGATTGGATATAAAAAAGCAACTACTACAATACGACATCATATCGATGTCCTAAAAAATGCAGGACTGATTGAAATTGTAAAAATGGAAGAAGTCAGGGGGGCTGTAATGAAATATTATGGCACGTCTGTTCGTGTCATGGGAACAAAACTTCCAGCTAATTTTGAAACGGAATTTTCAAAGACAATTGCAGACACTTCAGTCAGACTGGAAAAAGTAATAAAAAATATCACGGAGAATGCAGGATCAAAAATAAAGAAAAAGAGTTTAAAGAATGCCACAGCGGAATCAAATTATGAAGAACAAATCGTGATGGAAATTGTTAACCGGGCAATGACCAAAGTGTTTGAAAATAATGGGCAATTGCTTTTGCAAAAATAAATTCTTCACTTTACTTCTATTCTGAAAATTCCTTTGGTCTCTGGGTTCTGCAAAGCCTTTATCATTTTACGGGGAATTTCATCTGATGCAGTATCACATCCAATTGACAATGTCCTGGGACATGTAAAATTGCTTTTTCTAATTACAATGTCATGCGGATTTGTCATGGTAAGTTTCTCGCTGCCATTTCCCATAATCTTGAATGAAAGATCTCCGACAAGTATCGTACATGTAACCTCTGATTGAGGTTTTCTCAGTAATGTTTTCATTTCATCTGGAATTCCAAGACAGCCGCATGAAGCTCCTACACCCACAATGCAATCACCATTCACTGTAAGATCTGGATCAGTTGTTATCTCAATTGATTTTGGATGAAGTGATCTCACATTTTTGTGACCATGGAATGAGATCTCAAAACGCACACTTTCAAGTTGTATAAACTTAAATTAAACCTTCAAAGGATGAATTTTGAAATGCTACCAGCTGCAGCAGGTTATGATAGAGCAATTACAGTCTTTTCTCCTGATGGTAGACTCTATCAAGTAGAATATGCCATCGAAACAGTACGAAGAGGTACTCTCGCAATTGGTATCAAGAGCAAAGATGGTATAATACTTGCAGTGGAAGAAAAACCACGAAAATTACAGAATTCTGATGTTACGCAAAAAATATTTCAAGTAGACGATCACATTGGAGTGGCAGCGGCCGGTTACATTCCGGATGCAAGATCTCAAGTTGACAATGCACGATTCTTTTCACAAAGTAACAGGATGATATATGACGAACCAATCGAGGTAGAGGCAGTAGCAAAACACTTGGCAGATCAAGCTCAACAATATACTCAATACGCAGGTGTGAGACCATTCGGTGTTGCGCTCATAATTGCTGGAATTGACAAAAGTGGTAGCATGATATACCTAACTGACCCAAGTGGAACATACATCTCATATGATGCAGTGGCAATTGGAGCAGGTGCAGATCAAGTTACAGAATTTTTGGAAAAGAATTACAAAAAGGATATGTCGGTTGAAGATGCAGCAGCAATGGCAATAGAATCTATCTATCTTGTCAGCGAAGAAAAAGAAGGCATAAAACACATCAAGATGTCGCAAATTCCAATTGCCACCAAACAGTTGACAAGAACAAATGAGAAGGACATAGAGCAATTTGCTGCCAAGGCGAAAGAAAACATTGCCAAGAGACCCAAGTAGCATCTAATATTTTATAGCACAACAATCTAGGACATACATTGAAAGTTTCAATAGCTATTCCAGACTCATCACTTTCTGAAGAGCCCACTCCACTTGACAAAGCAATGAAGATATCTCAGATTGCAAGGGCATGTTCAATATTTCATGTAAATACGATTTACATCTACAAGGAACAAAGTGGTTCTGACAGAGACAGATCATTACTTAGAAATCTTCTCCGTTATCTTGAAACGCCGCAATATTTGCGTAGAATACTTTATCCAATCAGTGACGAATTCCAATTTGCAGGAAGTCTAAGTCCGCTCAAGATCCCATCCCATGTACAAACATCTGATCCAAAAAAGGTCAAGGCAGGAGATGTCCGTGATGGAGTTGTGGTACAATATAGGGGGAAAAAATTTGTAAATGTAGGTTTTGAACAACTTATTCCATTTTACAGTAAAGATGATGATGGAAAAAGAATCATTGTCAAATTCAAGGAAGGCTATCCTGCATTGACTGTAAAACAGATCGAAAAAGAAGAGATCTCACAGTATTGGGGATATGACGTAAAAGAAGTATCGAATCTACGCACATTTCTTGCCACTTGGGGATCTACTGTCATACTCACATCAAGAAAGGGAAAACCAATCCACAAGACACAAAAATATTTTGACGAGATCTCACGTGAACACATCTTGCTCATTTTTGGCTCTCCAAAAAAAGGAGTCCACGAGATCTTGGGAAACGGCATTGGAAATATTCCTAAATCTCAGGTACTGAATTTCTTTTCAGACCAGGCAACCGAAACGGTCAGACTGGAAGAAGCAATTCTTGGAACTCTTGCGGTTTTGAACACTCTGACCCGTAACTAGTTTTAATACGGGATCGGAGGTGGCAGAAACATTGGACAAGAAAACATTGGACAAAAAGAAGTTTCTACTTTTTGGTATCATTGCAGGTGTTGCAGGGGTAATAATTGGTGGTATGCTGATGGTAAATAGCATAATGCATTTTTTATACTAGGATCTAAATTTTCGAAATAAAACCAATCATTCTCTAATTATAGACTTATAATGGGCTTTTCGACAATTTTGTTTAACAATGGGTCATAGGAAGCATAGTCAACCTAGGAGGGGAAGCCTTGCATATTTGCCAAGGGCGCGAGCGAAGAGCATGGAAGCCAGAATTAGAACTTGGCCTGACGTAAAATCAGAGCAACCAAAACTTCTAGGGTATGCTGGATTCAAAGCAGCTTGTATGCGTATAGCAAGTATTGACGATCGAGAAAAAACTCCTAACTTTGGGAAACAACTTGTTGGGCTTGGTACTGTTGTAGTTACTCCTCCAATGTCGATAATTGGAATCAGGGGTTATTCTAGAGATAGATATGGAATAGATTCTACTTTTGATGTTTATGCAAAAGATTTACCAAAAGAACTTTCAAGATTATTCAAAACAAAACCAGATGAAAAAGCAGTAGAAAAAGCAGAAAAATCACTCTCACAAATTGACGAACTCTTTGCAATTGCAGCTATTCTTCCAAGAAAAGCAGGACTTGAACAAAAGAAACCATATGTCTTTGAAGTTGCAGTAAAAGGTGGAGATATTGTAAAACAATTTGCTTTCTTAAAAGATCTCTTGGGAAAAGAAGTCAAAGTAGATCAAGTTTTCCAAAAAGGAGTTGAGGTTGATGTTGCAGCAATTACAAAAGGAAAAGGTATCGAAGGTCCAATTACAAGATGGGGTGTCAAGAAGAAACAACACAAATCAAGAAAAAGTGTTAGAGCTCTTGGTACATTGGGTCCAATCAGTCCTGCAACAATCATGTACACTGTTCCAAGAGCAGGTCAACGAGGATTTCATCAAAGAACTCAGTACAATAGCAGAATCATGATAGTAAGCAATGCTCAAAATGATGAATTAAAAATCAATCCACCTGGTGGTTACAAACATTTTGGTTTGGTGCAAGGCGATTATGTTGTTATACGTGGTTCTATTCCTGGAACTTATCGTAGACTTGTAAAACTTCGTGCACCAGTAAGACCAAAATTGACAAAGGTCACACCACCAAAGATCTTGGAGATCATGATATGAAAGTTCCAGTCTTTACAACAACCGGTTCAAAAGATGGTGAAATAGAATTACCACTTGTTTTTTCAACTCCAGTTAGAAACGAACTAATTCACAAAGCATATGTCCACTTGGAATCTCACTCTTTTCAAAGACAGGGTAGATATCCAAATGCAGGCATGGATGTAGTTGCAGAATCTAATAGCCCCCCAACAGGTCATCACCAAGCAAGAGTTGCAAGAATGGCTGGCGGTGGAGGTGGAAGACAAGGTCAGGCCGGTGGAGTTGCAATGACACGTAAAGGAAGACAAGCACATCCGCCAACATCAGAGCGAGTTATACACAAAATGCTAAACAAGAAAGAAAATCGTCTTGCTCTTTGTTCTGCATTGGCAGCAACAACATCTGCCGCACTGGTAAAACTTCGAGGCCACAAAGTAGACAAGATAGAATCATTCCCAATTATAATATCTGACCAAATTGAAACTGTAGTAAAATCAAAGGAACTAGTCAAAGTTTTAGACGCATTAAATTTGTCACAAGATGTAGACAGGCTGAAAAGTAGACTAAAGGGTCGTTCCGGAAAACCACAACTCAGAGGTAGAAAAACCAAAGTAGGAAAGAGTGTATTACTCGTAGTAAAAGATTCCAAGAATCTTTCAAAAGCATCAAGCTCACTTTTGGGAGTTGATGTAGTTGATGTAAAAAATCTTAGTGTACTTGACTTGGCACCTGGTGCACAACCTATCCGATTGACAGTATTTTCTAAAGGGGCAATTGATGAGATTTCCAAAATAAAATCTCCTCATCTTGAAATCATGGTGATCAACAAATGAATGTTGAAGAAGCAAACCACATAATACTCAAACCGTATATTACTGAAAAGACATTTGCACTAGTTGAAAACGAAAGCAGAATCTGTTTCTTGGTAAGAGAAGAGGCAACCAAGCCAAAGATAATTGAAGCAATCAAACTTCTATACAAAGAAGATCCAGTCGGGTTAAATGTGTGCAGAACAGTATACGGCAAGAAAGCTTTTGTAAAATTCCAGACAATTGAAAAAGCAAGAGACTTGGCTACAAAGATAGGAATGCTATAATATGGTCAATCGCGGATCAACTAAAGTAATGGTGAAGATAAATGGTTAAAGAATACAAGTATAGAGGCCTTGCACTTGAAGAAATCCAAAGTCTTTCATTAGAAAAACTCTTTGAACTTTTACCATCTCGAGCACGAAGATCACTTACAAGGGGTATTACTGATGGCAAACGAAAACTCTTGGAAGAGGTAAAATCTGCCAAGGCCGGCAAATCTAACACACAAATCAAGACCCATCTAAGAGATGTCATAATTTTACCATATTTTGTTGGTCTTACAATTCATGTTTATTCTGGAAAAGAGTTCTTACCAGTAACAGTCCGACAAGAAATGGTCGGACACTACCTTGGAGAATTTGTGCGAACCAATAAACGAGTTATACACGGTGCACCTGGTGTAGGAGCATCTAGGTCAAGCTTGTACGTACCATTAAAGTGATATCTATGCATTTTAGCTACGCCTTCCAAAATTATGATAAGACAAGACACGTTCGTGCTGCATTACGAGAAAAAACAATCTCACACAAACATGCAAGAGAAATTGCACACAAGATAAAAGGGATGTCGATTGAATCTGCGCGAAGTTACTTACAATCTGTTATCAATTTGGAGCGTGCTGTACCATTTAAGAGATATAATAATGAAGTGGGCCACAAGTCAGACACTGGTGTAATGTCTGGAAGATACCCAGAAAAAGCAGCAGGAGAATTCATCAGATTACTTGATAACTTAGAATCAAATGCAGAATACCGCGGAATGGATCTTGACCGTTTGAAAATAATTAATGCTACTGTACACAAGGGAAGAAAACTTGAACGATTCACCCCTCGCGCAATGGGCCGTGCATCTCCAAAAGTAGATATTCTTACTCACGTTGAGCTGGTAGCTCAGGAACTATAACATGTCTTCAGTGAAAAATGTAATCAACGATAGTTACAAACTGATGCTCTTGAAAGATTATCTAAGGGAAGCAATCAAAGAAGCCGGTTTTTCAGGTGTTGATATTCAAAAAACTCCAACAGGAACTAGAGTTGGATTACATGTTACAAGACCTGGTATAGTGATTGGAAGAAAAGGAAGCGGAATCAGAGATCTTACAAAAGTTTTAGAAACAGACTTTGGTCTCAAAAATCCACAGATATCTGTAATTGAAATAACAAAACCGGAGCTTGAACCAAGTGTAATGTGCAACAGAATGTCACAACACCTTGCAAGAGGAACTGCATTTAGACGTGCGGTAATGTGGACTATGCAGACAATAATGGAAGCAGGAGCAATGGGTGTACAAATCACAACTTCTGGTAAACTACGTGGTGATCGTTCCAGTTTTGAAAAACATAGCAAAGGTGTACTTCCACGAGCTGGATACCAAGCAACAGTCATAGTTTCAGAAGATATAGTCCACGTCCCAACAAAAATGGGTCTTATTGGAGTTAGAATCAGAATTGCAAGAAAAGAGAGATTCATACCAGAATTTGAGCTAAAGGCAATAAAGAAAGAGGCAACTCAAAAAGTTGAGGAAATCCCACAAGAAATTGAAATTGTTGAAGAGACACAGATTGATCCAACCAAGCCACGTACTGAAAGTGAAGTAATTGAACTTGAAGAAAAATTGATAGAGAAAGTGGAAACATTTGAAGAAGTAGAGGAGGAACTCAAGTAATGACCAGAATCAAGATGAAAACAGTTCGAGCGTTCAATGAGACTGATCTTAAAGATAGATTGGGACAATTACGTTTAGAATTAACCAAACTAAAGATTGAAGCATCTAAAGGAACATTAAGAAAAGATAGTGGAAAGGTAAAACCTCTTCGAAGAGATATCGCAAGAGTATTAACTAGACTAAATGAGATGAAATCCAAATGATTACTGCAGAGAATATCACACGTCATGAATTAATCGGACTTGAAACTTCTATTGTAAAATCTAGCAATTCTCAAATGGTGGGATTACACGGAAAGATAATTGACGAAACAAAATCTATGTTTGCAATTGAAACTGCGACTGGTGTGAAGACAATACCGAAGCAAAATTCCATCTGGCAATTCAATCTAGATGGAATGTCTGCTCTTGTTGATGGAAATACAATTGCAAAAAGATCTTTTGAAAGAATGGGAGTAAAGGTATGACTAGAAACATAGGACTCCAAGTCAAAGCACCAAAGTCAGAATGCAGTGATGATCTTTGTCCATTCCACGGAACCCTTAGTATTAGAGGTAAACTAGTTCAAGGCAAAGTGGTCAGTGCTAAAGCCCCAAAGACAATTGTTGTACAGCAAGAGTTTCCAAGACTTGATATTAAATACAAGAGATATGCACGTAGTCAAAGCAAATTGCATGCACACCGACCACAGTGTATTGAAGTAAAAGAAGGAGATGTCGTTCTTACTGCTGAATGCAGACCGCTTTCAAAGAGTGTTTCTTTTGTTGTAGTTGAGGTAGTATCCTAATGGCCGCAACAAAGAGTCGTGCAGTTTCAGCAAAGGGAGTTCAAGAATTCAGACCATATGTTACAAGAGCTCTTCCACTTGGAGCTCAAGTGGTATGTGCTGATAACACGGGTGCAAAGATTTTAGAAATTGTAATGGTTCAAAAAACAAAGACAAGAGTTGCACGTTATCCATCCGCGGCTGTTGGAGACTTTTGTAACGTTGTAGTAAAAAAAGGTCCTGGTGAACTAAGGGGACAAATATTTGGCGCAGTTATTGTTAGACAAAAATATGCTGTAAGAAGATTAAGCGGAGTAAGAGTAACATTTGAAGACAATGCTGCAGTACTTGTAACACCTGAAGGTGAAATAAAAGGCACTGAAATCAAGGGACCTGTGGCAGTAGAAGCAGCTGAAAAATATCCAAGAATAGCAAACTTGGCATCCATGGTGGTATGATATGAAGCCAACAAAGATACGAAAAAGAATGCTGTATACTGCATCACAACATCTGCTTAGTAAACAACTGGGATCTCACTTGTCAAAAGCTCTTAAAGAAAAATATCATTGTAAAAGCATACGTGTCATAGAAGGTGACAGTGTCAAAGTATTACGTGGCGAATTCAAAGGAATTGAAGGTAAGGTTACTCGCATATCTGTTGAAAAAAGAGGTGTTGCAATAGAAGGCATAAAGCGTGAAAAACTCAAAGGTGGAAATGTCGACATTTACATTCACCCATCAAATGTGCTTATCACTTCATTGAACCTTGAAGACAAGTGGAGACAAAGCAGACTTGAGGGACAAAAGCCAAAGACTGCAAAAGTCACTCCGCCAGAAACAAAAGAGGTAAAACCAAAAGAACAAAAAGAGGCTAGCAAGGAAAAACCAAAGGAAGTAAAATTAGATGATAAAAAAGTTCAATCAAAAATTGAAAAAAAGGGGACTAAGTAATGGTTAGCATTTCAGGTAGTAAAAAACTAAAACGACAAATGGCTCCACTTTTCTGGGGAATTACAAGAAAAGATAAGAGATTTGTAGTAACAGTAAAGCCGGGTGGTCATAAAAAAGACGTGTCCATACCAACTGCAGTATTTATCCGTGATACGCTAAAACTTGCTACTTCTCTAAGAGAAGCAAAATCTGTAATCTATGGAGGTAAAGTCAAAGTAGATGGCATTGTGAGAAATTCACTTCATCATGGAATTGGTTTGATGGATGTTGTAGAACTAGATGGTGTATCTGATATCTACAGACTTGTTCCAAAAGATTTGACTGTCTTAAGACCAATTAAGATCAACTCTTCTGAAAAATCAAAGAAATTACTCAAAGTCACTAAAAAGGTAACAATCAAAGACAAAAAAACTCAACTCGGATTTCATGATGGTAGAACACTAGTCTCTGATACAAAGGTGAGTGTGGGAGATACATGTGTAGTTGAGGTGCCAGGAACAAAAATCATAGATATTATACCTCTTGAAAAAGGAGTTCAAGTCATAATTACAAGCGGAGTAAACGCAGGACGTATGGGTAAACTCACAGAACTCAAACCAGGAACATTCATCTTACCAAAAAGAGCAGATGTTGACTTGGGCGAAAGACAAATCGAAATTCCAGCAGACTTGGTTATGGCAGTAGGAAAAGACAAACCTGTTATTCAAATCCAGTGATAAATATGGCACAACAAACAGAATCTCCAATGAAGAAAATTTCAATTGCAAAGGTAGTTTTAAACATGGGAGTCGGTAAATCAGGTGAACCAATTGAAAAAGCAAAACGTGCACTAAAACACATTTCAGGTCAACAACCATCTCCAAGATACGCTAAAGCCACTCAACGTGACTGGGGTGTACACAAGGGTGAACCAATCGGTGTTGCAGTTACAGTAAGAAACGAGCCGGCAATTCAACTCATCAAGAGATTATTTGCCGCAAAGGGTAATCAGATGAAAGGCTCATCATTTGATAACTTCGGTAATCTTTCATTTGGTATTAAAGAACACATAGACATTCCCGGTGTAAAATATGATCCACAAGATGGAATCTTGGGCCTTGATATTGCAATTTCACTTACAAGACCAGGTTTTAGTATTAGATTAAGAAGTAAACACAAAGCCAGTGTCGGACGTACTCACATAATCACCTCTGAAGAAGCAAAAGCATTTCTAACCCATGAGTTTGGAATTCAGGTAGTATAAAATGAAAAATCGTGATTACAAAGTAACTGGAAGGACTGTCCATAAATTTGGAAAGGGTTCCAGATGGTGTAAACGATGTGGCGACTATAATGCAGTAATTCAAAAATATGATCTAGATCTTTGCAGACGATGTTTCAGAGAAGTAGCAGACTCGTTAGGGTTTAGGAAGTTCAAGTGATAGATTATGCCAGCAACTAATATTCTAGCAAACATGTTTGTGACCTTGTATAATACTGAGGCAAGAAGAAAAGGAGAATGTGTTGTATTGCCAACCTCAAAACTTGCAACAGATGTGTTAAAGACACTTCAAACTCATAATTACATTGGTGAATTTGAACACGTAGATGACAAAAAAGGTGGCAAGTTCAGGATTCAACTATTGGCAAAAATTACCAAATGTGGTGCAATTACACCTAGATTCAAGGTAAAAAAAGATGGCTATGCCAAGTGGGAACAACAATATCTACCGTCATACTCACGTGGTATGTTGATTGTAACTACAAACAAAGGAGTAATGTCTCATCACGAGGCAATAAAGAGTGGCTTGGGAGGGCTATTGATAGGCTTTGTCTACTAAAGCAGTTGAGATACACGAAGTGACAATACCAATTCCTGATGCGGTAAAGGCATCTGTGAGTCACAAGATATTACATGTACAGGGTCCACTAGGAAAAACAAGAAAAACATTCAAAAAAATACCTGTGGAATTACAAGTAGAAGGAAAAAATGTCATCTTAAAATCCGTTGGAATTCGTAAAAGAGATTATGCAATATTCAAGACTGCTGAATCTATAGTAAATACACTGATCAAGGGTGTCCAAACTGGTTATACTTTTAAAATGAAAATTGTATACGCGCACTTTCCAATCACTGTAAAGGTAAAAGATGGTAATATTCACGTGGAAAACTTCCAAGGCGAACGTGCAGCTCGAGTCTCAAAAATATTTGGCGATACCAAAGTAGTTCCAAAAGGTGATGATGTGATAATCACAGGACCTGTATTGACTGATGTATCACAGACTGCAGGAAGTCTACAGCAAAATACCAAAGTCAAAAACAAAGATCATAGAGTCTTTCTTGATGGTCTTTATCTTTTTGAGAAACTCGACAAGATCGAAAAATAGATTCAGCAAGGAATAAATCCGCTTATCCTACGAACAAGTTTGTTGCCGCCCTAGCTCAGCGTGGTAGAGCAGCTGGCTGTTAACCAGCGGGTCGCCAGTTCAAGTCTGGCGGGCGGCGCTCTAATATTTCTAAATTCGAATTTAGAAATATTTATTTTTGATTACTGCAATTCATATGTCTGAAATTCACAGGTTTCAAGATATTATATTTCTAAATTCGAGTTATGCAATATTGTAAATGCGATCACGCTTTAGTTTATTCTATTAGACAATATGGATCTAATACCGATCATATGATGATGATGTATGCAGGAGGTCCGCATTGGCCAGAACAAGACGCGCAAATAGATATTGCGTGGATTGTGGGGGTAGATTAGTTTACTATCCTCGCCTTTCAAACCCAAAAGCTCCAAACGAATACAGGGTTCTGGTTTATGCTTGTCCCGACTGCACTAAAGATTTTGATAAACCAAAGATGTTCTCAATCAAACGAAATGTGGTAGATGAACCAATAGAGACAGTGGAAATAGAGATTGTTCAAGCTAGGGAAAAAATCCCAGAAATGGTAAAGACAGCTACTGTCTGACAAAATACTACAGTACATCCTAAAGTTATTCTGAAAAGTATGAGAGTCTTACACACAAAAACTAGATAATCTTCTTGGAACGATTGATCTTACTGACTGGAGATGGAGTCTTCTGACGCCCTTACATGTGCAGAACATATCATATCAGATAATTGGAAGTCCTAAACGCACTTGGAGAAAGGCTGAAAAAAGAAGGTCGAGATTTTGACAAAGTAAAAGATTTGACTCCTGAAGCCATAAATCTAGGATTTGATTTTGTCACCTGTGTAAAAAGAAGATATGGTTCTATAGTACTGGAAATGCTTGAACAAATTGAAAGACTTCCCACAACTTGGCGTAATCCATAAGACTTGCAATAACTTGATGACATTGTCTTTGAATGCTTTTCTACTTACTTTTGGTCCAAACCCCCTGGGTTTTAGGACCTGAACTTGCCAAACTTTTCGAGTTTTTCATGCCTATATGCAATGATGATTTTTTACAATTTTTTAGAGCCACAAAATTTGGAGTAAAAAACTAGGGTTTAGCTTTTACTCACTACCAAAAAAGAAAACAAGACTCTTACTAGGTAATGGGGGTGTTTTGACCCTTGGCTGCTATTAGTACGCACAAGTGTTACACCCCCCCTAAAATTGGCCATTTTTGGAAAAATCATGTTATGCCTAATTGTTTGAAAATACTAGGGGGTTTAACTTTCAAGCACAAGTCTGGAAAAAACGATATTTTCCAAAATCGACCATTTTCGACCATTTTTTTGAGTTGAAACAACGTTGATCTGGCAAGTTTGGTGGTAAATAGGGGGGTAAAAATAACCCGAAGACATCTTAAAAGTTGAAAATAGATGGTTCTTTGTCTGAAATGTTTTGAGGAGAAACATGGTCAGTGCATGGGTAAGGCAGACATGTTTGACTGTGAATGTGTCACCTGTAAGGCAGATTCTAAAACACTGAAATAATGTTCTAGTATAAAGAACAACTGCATTTCGAATATATCGTTATAATTTTGGGCTTTTGACGTTTTCACAATCCTTGACCCAATTGGGTATGATTTCATTTTGTGTGGTTTTTCGATCTAATGTATCAGAACAAATCGGTTCAGGTAAATAATTTTCAAACTTGTCTCTGTCGTAGGAATTTTGGTCTTTGAACTCTGTTGATAAAGTATATTATCGTGAGAGAGACACAAAAACCCTCACGATTCTAGGCCTGGTCAGTTATGGATAGCCATTTAATGAATTGGTATGATGATATCTTAAGTCTCCAGTAGAACTTTGTGGATATTTTAGCTCGATTTTTTTCAAGATTGCACTTTGGTCATGTACTAGACATGAACCGTATGATCGTGTCTATGATTACATGATATGCACTGGAATATCTGATGCAAGTCTCCCACGATGTCTTTTTCTATTTTTGAAATTAGTTTGTCCATTGCAAGACCGTTTCTTGGACAATCCTGATTAGGACATGGCATGTCATAATCTAGTATGTGATCAAGACAAAAATATCCAATTTTTGAAGAATAGATGCCTTCTTTATGGCACTTGGGTTTTTCACATTTTCTTTCCTTATGCAAAAATCCCTTTGGAACACGATTTACACGTATGTCTTTTTCATCCATGTTGCAACTTTACAATGGTCATAATTTAAGAATCATTATTACTTGATTCTTCTTGAATTGTCATGTATTTTGTATACTGTCTGGCGAAATTTTAAACCAAAAGAAGAGATGTTTTTACCTTCACACTAATTAGTAAGTATGTTTCAAAATTCGAGTATGGAAAGATTTGAAATCGGCCTTATTGTAAACAAAAAACCCACAAACGCACAAATGCAAAAGTTACAAGAACACTTTGCCGAAATGCCTATGGATGAAATCCTATCAGGTCTGAATTTTGCAAACAGCAGGTGGACTGCAAAAGATGCGGGAGTACTCAAAGTGGGTAGAAAGAGCATAATAAACAAGGAAATACATTCTGTGACTTCAGAGCAGGCACAATGGAGGTTGAAAAACTGGAAGATGATGATTGCGAACTATAGAAAACTAGGGTATAGTTATCCTACAATATCGCGAATCAAGAAACACTTTGTAGAATTGAGTAAAAAGCGCTCTAGATAGGCTCTGGCGCTTTTGTTGTGGAACCCAGTGTTGGAGGAAGATCTGGGATGCTCTGTCTTACATGCCCTTCTAATATTGCATTTGCTTCTTCCAAAATCTGGTTTGTTTCTGAGTTTGATGTATCTGTGACAAATGAATTGTCGCCGTTTACAGATGCGCCTGACATTATCTCTCCCAATATGTTTGACAAGTCGGCCATGGATGAATCTGCGGCTGGCATTAATCCATTCAGACCTGCCCCGAGTCCTTTTATTATTGACATACAGGGACTGAGTGTTACTACCACGTCTCCAAGTTCTGATATTGTGTTTAGTCTTAGTTGAATCTGTTCCATGGCCAATTTTGCACCTGTGACCATGTTGTTCATCTTTCTAATCTCGTGTAATTCAGTAGCATAAGCATTAGAATATGCCTTGTTGTGTAATCTTACTGCCTCGACTACTTTTTTGAAGATAAATTCATCTTTTTCCTTTAATTTTTTTGCGATGGAATCAAGTTTTATAATTTGTAATTGTAATTTCTTTTGAGCCTCATCAATTTTGGGTTTGAGTGGGGCATCTGGCTTTACCTTGTCTATTACCTTTTGAGATATACTCTCTTTTTGTACATTCCATTTGTTTGTAAAATTCATTTTTTACTGTGCCTTGATTTGAAATGTTATTTTAAACAACCATGTTCTTACTTGATGTGTAACCGTAGTGACAGCTAACCTGGGTTACAGTTTAGATTTACAGTGATTAATTTATTATGTTTCTAAATTCGAATTTAGAAACATAATATCTTAATTATCCGAAGGTAAACGTGTAGATTTGGAAGCCGGGACGGCCTATGATGGTAAGAGTGTGAGAGCCTGCCTGTTTTGACGAAATGATGTTGTATAACCTGTTTTCTGAAATCATTGCTACCCCATTTTTGGTATCTTGACCTGCGTTATCACTTGTAACTGGTTTACCGTCAAGCAATATCTGAATTTCAGTACCTAGTCCTGATGCCACAATATGTACATCTTGCGCGGTATATGGGAGAACTATCTTTCCATTATCTGATGCTAACTTCATACTGTCATGAAGATTCTGCCATTGTCCTCCGAGATAAAAGTGATCTTTTTGCAAGTCTAATGGAATGGTATAATTGACTGTTTTTTCTGGTTCAAATCCTTCAGCATTTCCAAAATAATTTCGTCCATCTGCAAAATCGTATCCAAAATAAAGTTCTGGGGTCTCAAATAATGAGAACTTGTGCTCTTGCAAATTGACAAGACTTTGATCTATTGTGATGTTCAATCCCAGTCTTTTTGCCCTCTGATCAAGTAATTGCTGAATTACTTGTTCTGTTTGAGCGTAGTCTCCTTCTCCAAAATGGGTGTGTCGTATGTGTCCCAAATCATCTGTAATATATTCTGCTGGCCAATATCTGTTTGAAAATGCATCCCATGTCTTGTGATCATTGTCCAGTACTATTGGATATGTGATATTATATTTTTGGGCGGCCATTTTTACATTGTTTATGTCTTTTTCAAACTCAAATTCTGGAGAATGCACTCCGATTATCAACAAACCCTTGTCAGCATATTTATCATTCAATGATTTCAAAAATGGGAGAGTTCTGATACAGTTTATGCAGCTATACGTCCAAAAATCATACAGTACAACTTTGTCTTTCATTTTTGCTTGTAGTTCTTGTGGTGTTGTGTTGATGTAGCCTGTAATGCCTGTTAAATCAGGTGCTCGAGGGTAATTATTTTCATCTGGATGCGAAACAGACTTGGCACCTGTACCGTTTGTATCTTGTGCTGTGTTGTTTACAAGTATTTGGTTTTCAGTGTTGGTAACTGTTTTGTCAAGTGATGTGAGAAATACTCCAATGCCACCTATTGTTACAGCTATGATTATCGCACCAATTATTGCGGTTTTAATCTCTTTTCTCATCATTATCATCCTAATAGTATATTATTTAGCAGCGGAAAACTTGCTATGGCAGCTAGTTGGTTTGTGTAGACTAGAACCCCTAGTGTGATAATAAGTGATCCCATTATTATTGAATAATATTTCAAGTGCTTGCTCATTGACTTGATAAATGCGGTAAATCTTGAAAAGAATACTCCCATCAAAATAAATGGAATTCCAAGTCCTAGTGAATAGCTAAGAAGTAGGACAAATGCATGGCTTGGTGATGTTGCAGCAAGCGTTAGAATGCTCCCAAGAATTGGCCCAATGCACGGAGTCCAACCCGTTGCAAATGCGAGGCCAAACACAAATGAAAGAGGATAGCTTGACTTGGTCCTGTTTGGTAAAATCTTTTTCTCAAAATTAAGCTTTGAAATCTTGGATGATAATAACATGAAAACTCCAAATGCTACTATGATGATGCCTCCTACATGGTTAAATCCTGCAAGCAAAGATCCTGTAGATGTAGAAAGTACACTGTTTAGGATTACTCCAAGTATTGAAAAAACAATTGTAAAGCCCGCAACAAAAAATAAGGTATTTAATATGATGTTTAGTCTACTTGTAACAATATTTACAGTTCCATTATTTCTTTGGAGTTCTGTTAATGTAGTGCCTGAGATATATGCAAGAAATGCGGGAATCATTGGTAATATGCATGGTGCAAGAAACGAACCAAGTCCTGCTATGACCGCAATTCCTATGGTAAGTTCTACCATGATTCAATTGATGCTGTTTTTTTATTAATACCTTGTTCCAAATCTGTTCCAAATTCTAGTCACGTTATACCGAACTTCTTACCAGCTTTTTCAAAGATGTCTAGTGATTTTGATATCATGCCTTCAGAAAGCCAATTTGTGACAGATATCCTTATTCTGGCAGAGCCCAAGTTTACTGTGGGATAGCGTATTGGCTGGGCAAATATGCCATTATTTTTTAAATACTTGCCAAACTCAAGCGTCTTTTTCTCGTCTCCTATTATGATTGGCATTATCTGGCTTGGTGAGTCCATTCTGTATCCAATTGATTGTAAACCCTTGCTGAACTGCTCTATCTTGTTCCATAGTTCTAGTCGCTTTTTTTCCCTGTTTGACAAAAATCTCTTCAGTGCCATGTCTGCTAAAAAACTTGGCAGTGCAGAGGTGTAGATAAATGGTCGTGAGGTGTTTACCGCAAGATCAATTATCTCCTTGCTTGCCGCAATGTATCCACCAAATGTTCCCAATGCCTTGCTCAAACTGCTTATGTACATATCAACATTTTTTGCAACTCTGAAATAGTTTGCAGAACCCTTTCCATCTCTGCCTACTACAAAGTCACCATGTGCATCATCAAGCAAGAGAAACGCATTATTTTCTTGACACAGTTTTGTTATTTCATCAAGTTTTGCAAAGTCACCATTCATTGAAAATATTCCTTCGGTTATCACAAACTTACGCTGTGCTTTTTTACGCAGTTTTTTTTCTAAATCTAAGACATCGTTATGTTTGTAGATTATCTTTTTTGCATTTGACAATCTACACGCATCTATTATGCTTGCATGATTGAATTCATCACTTAGGATCAAATCGTTTTTTTGTGTCAAAATTGAGATTGCGCCAAGGTTTGCCATGTACCCTGTTGGAAAAACCAGTGCAGAGTTTTTTGATTTGTGATGTGCAAGATTGCTTTCAAGTTTTTTAAAAGTTAAGTCATTTCCTGCAATTAATCTTGAACTTGATTGTATCTGTGATGGCTTATGTGTAGCATTTAATCCCAAGTAATCATTTGATGACAAATTGACTAGTTTTTTTCCTTGAATTGTAATGTATGGACCTGAAACCTTGTTGTAAACAAGTGTTCTATACAGATTTGCCTTCTTTATCTGGCTCAATCTTTCATTGATGAAACTGGTTCTAGGCTTCAAGGCCTATTTTTGATATCATCTGAAAGTCATCTCTTGGTTTGTTTCCGTCAATTGTAAGGTATCCTCCAGTAATGATACCGTTTGCACCGCCCAAGAGCGCTCTTTCTTGGTCATTTGTGAGGTAGACTTCCCTTCCACCTGCAATCTTGAGTATTGTTTTTGGCATCAAAAATCTAAAAACTGCTATTGTTCGGAGTATCTCAAATATCGATAGTCTTGTCTGAAGTTCAAGCGGTGTTCCTTTCTGAGGTATCAACATGTTGATTGGACATTCCTCTGGATCAAGTCCTGCAAGATCAAGTCCTAGCTCTAATCGTTGCATTCTTGTTTCTCCCATGCCAATTATTCCACCACAGCACAATTCAAGGCCAGCATTTTTCACAGTCATATTTGTCTCCATCCTGTCATCATAAGTGTGAGTTGTGCATATTTTTTCAAAAAAGCTTCTCGGTGCCTCTAGGTTGTGGTTATAACGTTTCACTCCAAGTTTTTTTAATTTCAAAGCCATCTCTTGATTGATAAAACCAAGTGAACAGTTAATCTCTATTCCTACCTCCTGGTTTATTTTTTCTATGATTGAGGAAATCTGTTCAAAGTCTTTCTCTGTAGGGCCACGCCATGCGCATACTAGACAAAAACTTTTCACTCCGTCTTCTTTTGCAAGCATTGCATTTTGTACTATTGTCTCTGAAGGTAACAGCTTGTATGTGTCAATACCTGTCTTGAAAAATGCAGACTGGGAACAAAATGAACAATCTTCTTGACACTTGCCTTTTTTTGCATTTATCAAAGCTTCTACATCTACTATATTCCCACACAATTTTCTGGTAATTTCGTTGGCAGCATCAGATAGTATGTGTAGGGAATCGTCTGACACGTTAATGAGTTTTTCAGACTCTTCTTTTGAAATTTTATGTCCTGCTAACACCTTGTCTCTACATAAAATTATGAAATCAATTTCATTGGTCAATATCTATTCTATTTTTCAGTCCATTAATTAAGATTATTTTAACTGTAAACTGGTCATACGCTAATGGTTTACAATGAATTTGTATGTGTGTTAAATTCTTGTTGGGCAAATATGTTGCATGAATTTTCTATATTTTTCACCACATTTTTCGCATATGACATGCTCTGAAACTGTGTTGGCACATCTATGAATCTCACCTGTTTGTAATGCCTTGTTACATGTTGGGCAGATTCTAATCTGTGGCATGGACATAATCTATTACTTTGCTAGGATAGTTATAGTGTTTCACGCGTAGAATGGTGATATTCCTACACTTGAGATGAGACATTCTTGATCGTTCTTATGATTCCATCTAAAAGAAAATTCAATTCTTGCTCGGATATGGCAAGTGGGGGAATGACCATTACTATTGGACCTAAAGTTCTTTGGTATATTCCATGTTTTTTTGCCTCAATGAATATCTTTTGTGGCAATCGTTTTTGTGGAGATATTGGAGTTTTTGTTTTTTTATCCGATACTAGTTCTATTCCCATCATCATTCCCTTGTGCCTTGTATCTCCAACCAGATCTAAATTTGCAATCTCTTTTATACGAGACTTGATCTGGGCTTCACGTTTTTTGATCTTTGATATTAGATTGTATTTTTTGTATAATGAAATGTTTGTGAGTGCAGTAGCACATGCTAGGGGATTTCCGGTAAACGTATGTCCGTGGAAAAAATGCTTCATGTCTTTGTACTCCCCAAGAAAAGAATCGTAGACTTTTTTGTTTGCAAGTGTAGCAGCAAGTGGAAGATATCCCCCTGATAACATCTTCCCAAACGATACAATGTCTGGAATGCTTTCTTGGTTTTTGTATTCAATCATTGACCCAAGTCTTCCAAATCCTGTTGCAATTTCGTCAAGTATGAATAAGACATTGTGTTTCTTGCACATTTTACTGATCTTTTTTTGAAATCCATTTGGATAAATTATGACACCTCCAGCTACCTGCGCCCCGCTTTCCATTACAAATGCAGCAATGTTATCATTTTTTGAAAATGTTCGCTCAATTCTTTCCAGGCAGAATTCTTGATAGTCCTCAAATGAGTAACCTTTGGGAATTCTGTATCTGTTCGGTGATGGAGTTCTTAAAACTGGAAACAACGAAGACTTGAATTTTGAAAAGAAAAGAGGTACATATCCAAGTGACATGGCGCCTATTGTATCACCGTGATATCCGTTCTCAAGTGAGACAAATTTTGTCTTTTTCTCACCCACGTTGCTCCAGTACTGCAAAGCCATTTTTGCAGAAATCTCCATTGCCGTGGAACCGTCATCTGAATAGAATACTCTGTACATCTCGGGTGCTAGTCTTACTAGTTTTTCTGCAAGATCTTCTGCCTTGTCGTTTGTTAGATTAAACAATGAAGAATGCTGCAGCTTTGTTGCCTGCTTTTTGATGGCCGCTATCAATTCTTCATTAGAGTGACCCCATACATTGCACCACATACTTGCAACGCCATCCATTAGGGCATTACCACGTGTGTCGTAAAGCCACATCCCTTTGCCTTTTGTGATTATGTCAAATTTTTTCCAGTCCTTCATCTGGGTATAAGGGTGCCAGACAAAACTATGCATGGAATTTTTCAACAAATCGGATTAATAATGATAAGGTGGGTTATTAAACAACATTAGTGATCATCTCTTATGAAATCATATTTCATCACTGCTACTGATACTGGCGTTGGGAAGACAACCGTCACATCTGCATTGGCGGCATGCATGCAAAAACTGGGAATCAATGTCGGTGTAATGAAACCCATTGCAACAGGGACTGTGCAAAAAACTGGCTTCAAGTCATCTGATGTTTCAATTCTACATCGTGCTGCACAAGTAAATGATCTTGAAGATGAAATAAATCCCATATTCATGCCATTACCAGTTTCTCCATATGACGCAAGTAAAGTACTCGATCTCAAGTTTGATAAAAAAATAATCTTTGAAAAGTTTGTAAAATTGAAAAGCAAACACGACCTGATGCTTGTTGAAGGCATAGGGGGAATACTGACTCCTCTAAGCAGAGATTACTTTGTAGCTGATCTGATAAAAGAACTAGGCTTTGAAACAATCATTGTCACACGACCTACTCTTGGAACTCTAAATCATACCATGATGACAGTCCGTACCTGCCGTGATTACAAAATACCAGTCATGGGAATTATTGTAAACAACTATGATGAGAATGGCGGACCTGAAGAAACAAATGCACCAACTACAATACATGAAATCACGGGCATTCGGATTTTGGGCGTGTTGCCATTTGTCAAAGATTATGAAAATTATACAACAATAATTCCATACGTTGAAACAAATATAGATTTGAAATCTCTTATATCTTGAAAATTTTTAACTTGGATTGTTTCTTGTTTGATACAAAACCAATCAAGTCGTTTATTATGTTTGCAAATGTCATAGAATCCAGTAATGTGTATGCCTTAGCACCACACTGCATGTCATCCTCTAGAACTACCCAGATGTTATCTGTGTTTGGTTGGATTTTTTTCATATTTTCAATCTGAGATTTTATTGTATTCACATCATTTGTTTTTGGAAAAGAAATCACAATGACATCTTGTGGGGATGTTCCAAGTGTTATAGTATCTGGAACTGCAATGTCAATGTCAACTGAATGGAATGTAGTTTTTCGCTTGCTTGGAATCATGGTAATTGTAAGCAAATAGTGTATCAATCCTTCTGAAACTGTAACACGCGTATCTGGCTTTATTCCGTCTGTTTTTTCTATTTTTGACATGCATTGCCCAAAAATGCTTTTTATGACCTCAGTGCTTTCGCCTTGTACTATGTCTGAAAGTATTCGCTGTTCACCATACTCTGAAATGACATCACGCAGAATCTCGCTTAATTCCAAGACATCACTACTTGGCGCATCGTAAATTAAAGTTGTGATTAAAAATGGCACCAAGTGCAAATTAAAAAACTAGTTTAAATTACTATTTGTAATAAATGATCTAAGACTAGGATGATACGAATAGAAGCAGAATTACCACGAAATGACCTCACTGCTGTAACTGATGCTCTTGACATGATGGGAATTACCGTGAATATTGTCAAAACAAAGAGCAGGGGAACTACGGTTGGCTCTGAAGTCCATGCAGCAAGGAGTACGGGTATGCATCGATCTGAATTTAGGGATAAGTTCATTCTTCAGACAACTGTATCTGACAACTCAGAACATGATGTAATTGAGGTAATTAGAGCAAACTCAAACACAGGAAAAATTTCAATATTTCCAATCTCTCGCATTATTGACATTAGTTCAGGGGTCGAAAACGAACAAGGCTTAGCATTAAGTGAATATGATAGTGTTATACTGATTGCCGCTAATAAACAAAAAACATCTTTTCCTTTTGGTCTCACCACTAGCAAAGTAAAACTTGAACCACAGGCAATAGAGGGAGAAAAGGGATATTATGATGTCATAGAAAAGAAGTTTGTTCCACTTGAAAATCTGGAATCTGTAATCTCCCAAGTAAAACCAGTTGAAAGTTTTCAAATCCTTACTCCTGATGACGCGTTTGTGATTCAAAGTCTAACTAGAATACAAAGAAACTTTTCATTATACAGGAGAAAGCAAAGTGATTCTTATTCTCAAACATTTCTCAAGTATATCTCAAACAGATTCTTGAGATTGTGGTCTGAAAATGAAATCAATACAGCTGTTCTATATGTTGACATTGTAGGATCTACCAAAATTGCAACATCACTTAGCTCAGATGATCTCTCTGGACTGATCAAGATATTTTCTGAAGAGATGTCCGTGGTGGCATCAAAACATGCAGGTTTTGTTCTGAAGTATACTGGAGATGCAGTGATTGCATTTTTCCCGGAACTAAAAGACTTTGGAAATATGGCCGAAAATGCTGTACGTTGTGCGCGATCCATGAACATGTTGGTTACACACTCGCTAAATCCAATGTTTGCAAGCTTTGGTCTACCGAAAATCAATGTAAGAATTGGAATAGATGTTGGAAAAAATAGAATTGTTGTTCTTGGTTCAGAACCTGATTTGATCGGGCACAGTATTACAATCGCTTCAAAAATTTTACCTCTTGCACAACCAAACCAGATGACAATAGGGGAAGAGGCATACAAAATGTTATCACCTGAAATGGCCGCACAATTCATGAAAATTGATCCTCAAGACAAGAGGTGGAACTATAATCATCCGACTACTGGGAAAATATATCCAATATACTTTTCAATTCCTGTAATACAAATATCTAATAGAATCTAATCTATTTCTTGAGTTTCTTATTTGTAAATCGAACAAGGCCAAGTTTTTTCATCTCATCTGATTCTTTTAGAACTGATTGATGTTGTATCTCTTTATGCCTTTTTAGTTTGGTTTTCAATTCTGGAAATTCATTTGCAAGAATCTTCACTGCGTATAGTCCTGCATTTGCAGCCTTGTTTACCCCAACTGTCACAACAGGAGAACCCGTTGGCATCTCAGATATTGATAATAGTGCATCTAGTCCTCCAAATGCAGAAAACTTGAACTTGTCAGAATTTATCTTGTCGTTGTAAACCATTATTGGAACCCCAATAACAGGAATTGTTGTATGTGATGCAATCATGCCTGGTAAATGGGCTGAACCTCCTGCTCCTGCAATGATTACCTTGAATCCTTGTTTTTCTGCATGTTTTGCATAGTCTGGCAGTCTTGTAGGAGTCCTATGAGCAGAAACAATCTGATCTTCATGTTTTATTCCAAATTCATCTAGTGCTATTGCAGCAGAATGCATTACTTTGCTGTCTGAACTAGATCCCATTATGATGCCAACAAGAGGATTTTTTGAATATGACACAGAATAAGACAGCATCGAATTAAATAATTAAACTCAACGTTTTTGCATCGGGTGTTATTCACACAGTGCAACTCAATCTCTTCAATTATATCTGAGGTGGATTTGACTCTTAACTGTGCAAAAATCCCCTCTAGAAGTAAGACGAGCATTTGGAATTTTATTTGTAGGTGTGGCAATAGCAGTTGGTTCTGCTTCTATTCTAAGTGAAATCTCGTTTGAATACAAGGAGCCAATATTTTACTATGGAATAATTTGGTTTGGAAGTTTTGCAATAACGTTTGGAATAATTCTCGGAAAATTCAGGACCATGTTATCGTCCATAAAGGGGAGGATGAAAAATAGTGTCCAATGGCCTTCTGCAGTAAAAGCCGTAAATGGATTGTGTTGGGCAGCGCCATTTGCAGCCATAGGAATAGTTCCACATCTATACCAGTATTTGATATTATTTGGAATTGGTCTTGGAAATACATCCACGTTTTTCTTTATGAAGAAATACAGTGGCCTTGTAAATCTAGAACAGATCATTGTAGGGGCAATATCTCTTGCTGCCATACCGCTTGCAATAATACTTGATACATCGCTAATATCCAATCAGACAACTGCAGTAATCACCTCGCGAATAATGATTGCAGTTGCTTATGGTGCAGGCGGTGTCTTTGCATTGGTAAAAAAATAATTTAGTCCTGAGAAATAAACTGGATGGAATTTTTTATCTCTCTAGCTCTTTCAAGTAATGATTCCACGTCATTTGTGTCTGATTCATCTACAACATTAAAATGTCCAAGTTTTCTCTGTGGTTTGGCATCATTCTTATGATACATCTTGAGGTACACACCTTTTTGTTCAAGTGTGATTGGCTGGTATCTACCAACAAAGTCCTTTGGCCCCAAAATGTTGCACATGACTGCAACATGTCTTAATTTTGTACTGCCCAGCGGCAATCCCAGTATTGCTCTCAGATGCTGTTCAAACTGCGAGGTATCACTTGATTGTAAAGTGTGGTGTCCGGAATTGTGTACTCTCGGAGCAATCTCATTTATCAGTACCCTATCATCTTTTGTTACAAACATTTCAATTCCAAAGACTCCTGCACCATGCAGTACGTCCATTGTTTTTTTAGCAATCCTGTCTGCCTCAGATGAGATCTTGTTGTCAACTCGCGCGGGGGCAATTGTGTACTCTAGTATGTTGTCTTTGTGAATGTTTTCTACCAGCTGGTATGTTGCAATCTCTCCATGTATGTTTCTTGCTGCCATGACTGATACCTCCATCTTAAAATCAACAAATTTTTCAATCATGGTGTGTCTTCCGGAAAATCTCTGATATGCTGTTTCTATTTGGGAACTATTTTCAATCTTGAAATTTCCTCTGCCATCATATGCATCACGTCTTGCCTTTAGCAGTGCGGGATACTGAAAATCTGTAATTTTCTTCTCAAGATCATCTAATGATTCTATTGCATCAAAATCTGCAACAGGGATATTATTTTTGCGTAAGAATTGTTTTTGAATATACTTGTCTTGTATTATTTTTAGAGTATTGGGGGAGGGATTGATTGAGACCTCGTCATGTAATGACTCTAATATCTCACTGTCTCCTGATTCTATCTCATATGTTATGATGTCTGATTGGAGAGACAATTCAACAATGGCATTTTTGTCTTTGAAATCAGCAACAATTTGTTTTGCTCCTACTCTTGATGCTGGACAGTTTTTTGTAGGATCTAAAACTATGACATCTGATATATACTCAGGCATATTTTTTGCTGCCTCTGTTAACATCATTCCAAGCTGTCCACCTCCAATTATTCCTAGATTTTTGGTCAACGGCATGCATTAAGCATGGTTTTAAAAATAGTTACCTGTTCCTAAGACCGCTCTCAAAAAGATGTTCCAATTACCGACTAATACATACCATGATCTTATTCTTCCAAACTGTTTGTCTGATCTTGACATACTGATTAATATTAGAAGATGGATATTCACGATAATAATATGTCTAATGATAGCAACATGGAACACCCTGTTTATACTGCGCTTGTAGTTGATGATGATGAGGACACAGTTAATCTTTTTACAGAATTTTTAGAAATTTATGATATTGTTGTGATAGGTAAGGCATTTGATGGGAAGCAGGCAGTAACAATTTACAGTGACATGTCCCCTAACATTGTTTTCTCTGATGTGATGATGCCTGACTATGATGGTTTTTACGCACTTGAAAATATAAAAAAGATGGATCCCAAAGCAATCGTAGTAATGATAACTGGCGATGTGAGATCTGAGACCATATCCAAACTAGAGCAACTGGGGGCAGATGCAATAATCTACAAGCCTTTTGACATGCAGTCTGTAATGGAGGCGGTCAATGATTTACTTGCAAAGACTATCTGTAGTACATCTAGTACCTAGTGCTGGCTACGTTCTTGTTTGCATGATAATTTTATTTATCACATCTTGTTTTTTGAAAAAATCTTAGGTTCCTGAACCAATTCCTGGAAGAGTGCCTGCTGCAACACCTGGTGCATATGTATCCAATATGTGCTGTGTGAGAAATTGTGATAGCGCCGCAGTTGTACCATACATTGTAATTCCTCCAAGCACTGTCAGCATTGCAATGTTGAACCATACTGTCTTGAATAAACCTCCCTGACCTACTTTTACTGCCAATGCATTGATGGTTGAAGTTACAAGTATTATTATCGGTAGCATCATGTGTATGAAATTTGGATCAATTGGGCTGAGTGTAAATGCCTGGTTTGATACCGGGACTGTTGATAATAAAGTATGAAATACCTCAATTAGTGTACTCATCAGGCCAAAGATTGCCATTGTAAGTCCGTGTAATACAATTATGATTGTCTCAAAAGTCTTCGACGTCTGCATTCTCTTTGATCGAAGCTCATTTAGTTTTGCTGAAATCTCGGCAACCTTATTGCCTACATGATTCATGTCAGATCCCTTGAGAAGTGCCCTTGACATTATGGTGTTACCGGATTCAATCACGGATGTTCCAGCCTCCATTGAAAATATTTCAAAGCATATCTCAGGATCTATCCTATTTTTTACACGATTCTTAAAAGCAACAATCTGTTTTTGCAAGGGCCCAAAATTGCTTCTAAGTACGGCATCAAGTGATTGTCCCATGGAGCCTACCATTGTGTAAATCTCTCCAAAATGTCTGATAAATGGCGGATACCACTCGTCACGACCACGCAATTCTGTCTCTAGTCTTCGGGCTAGGAATCCTGGAATGAACAAGGGCGATACTGCAATGACTACAACCAGTGTAAGAGGAACTAGGTTGGTCAATGTAAGCACAACTCCCATAGAAATTCCTACACCAAGTGCTGCATACAATGACATTCTGAATTTTTGTATTTTGGAATGCTTTGTAGATGCCAACTTGTCTTTTGGAAATAGTATATACATTATTACAATGAACGAACTCATACTTACTATGACACCAACAAAAGACATTGTAAAGACTGACTCGGAATTAGAACTTCCCATGAGCATTGCCATGATTGAGTTGGACGCAATCATAAAAGATGCAGTTGATGAAATTGTGTAAAACATTTCAAGAAAAAGTTTCTGGGTTTCCAAGTTGCGCTCATATCGTATTGTAAATGTATGAATAGCAAAAGCCATTTCGTCTGTAAAAAATACTTTCAGTTCGTCTCCCAGTCTTATCACTTGTGATAATTTTACTAAAAGTTGCTTTAATGGGTCTGCATTGTCTTTTATTTTTGCGGCAATCATTTCACAAGATCTTGCCAGTCCATACCCCCATCCTACTCCTAACCTGAATACTTCTTTGAATGAATTTGAATATCTACCATATCCTGAAGATTGGCCACTTTTTATCATCTCAACTGAACCAACTTCACCTGTTGATAGTGCATAAAGAAATGCAATAAAATACAACAGATCCTCGTCCGTTCTTCGAAGCTCTGCAAGTTTTTCCTTAATAGAAAGTTTTTCCATCATAGTGAATTGAGCTCCTTCATGAATTGCTCAAGACCAATTTCTCTGCAGCGAGATATGGAATCATAAACGTCATAAAAGTTGAAAATTTTCTTTTCAACCATCTTGTCCAAAATCTTGGTTCGAAGCGCAAGCTCCTCATATAACAAACCCTCATCTTTTCTTGACATTCCTCTTTTTTCTAAAATTTTAGAAATGAACAGCGCACTGCTTCCCTTGCCTCTGAACTTGACCGTATCACTTCCTGGGTCCCAGTTGAATACTGGAATGAACATTACGTTGTTTCCATCTGGATTGAATCCAATTATTTCATTTATGGATAGAACTCTTCTTACTCGCTTGCCGTCTGGACCTGTAACTGCTGCTTGAAACATTGCAAGGTTTAGATTCTCGACGTTAGTCTTCGGTATGTTCATTGGAGGGTTGGTAATTCTTTGAATTAATGCAGTCATGTTTGCTGCGTGAAATGTACTGATTACTGGGTGACCTGTTTGCATTGCACCAAATGCAATATTTGCTTCTGCACCTCTAATTTCTCCTACAAATATGTAATTTGGTCTCTGTCTTAATGCTGCCTTTAGAAGATCAAACATTGTTACACTTGAATTTGCGTTTCCTGTATCTCTTGTAACCTCACTGATCCAGTTGGAGTGAGGCAATGTAAGCTCAGGTGTATCTTCAATGCTCACAATTTTCCAGTTGGATGGGATAAATGCAGTTAGTGCCATCATGGTTGTGGTCTTTCCGGATGCTGTTTCTCCGTTGATGAATACACTCATTCCTTCTGCAAGCATCATCCATAGATATGCGGCTTCTATTGCGAGTAAAGATTTACTTGGAATAATCTGTGTTATTGATAGCGGCGTACTTGCAAATCTTCTGATTGTAGCGTTTGTCCCCTTTCTGCTTACGTCTTTTCCAAATACAATGTTAATTCTAGAGCCCTCTGGAAGTGTAGCGTCTATGACTGGTTTTGCATGAGATACGGTCTTACCAAATTGTTCTGCCATACTGACAATGAGATCATCAATTTCTTCAACACTCAAAAAGACCGGACATTTTAATGCTCCAAACATCTTGTGGATTACATACATGTTACCTGCTCCAACTATTGAAATGTCTTCCAAGTGTGGGTCAGTTAGAAATGGATCCAGCAATCCCATTCCTGCTCGCTTGCGTAAAAAATGATATTTCAGGCTTGGTATGTCTTTTTCAAATACTGATAAATTTTTTGATTTGAATATATCGAACTTGGAATAATCAATCGAGGAATTTGTGGACAATATTGTCTTGTCAAGATATTGGTCTATCATATTGAATCTCTCTGTAAGCTCAATCGGTGGATTCATGGTTCCAGCATGTAATGCAAATAACTTGTCTGCATTCTCCATTAATGCACGGTCTGGTTCATCCGGCTCTATGATTGCATATTCTACGTAACCATCAGCAGAGTTGGAATGCGGATTGATGTGGATGTATGTATTGTCAGATATTGGATATATCAAATTGGGGTCTTTGAGTTTTTTATGCTCACCCTCTAGTTTTTCTGTAAATAATGGAATAGGGTTTCCTTTCTCAACATATGTTGACAAGTAATTTAACAGGTGCGTGGATTTTTTTAACGCCTCTGAGAATTTCTTATCACTTACTAGAGATAGACTTAGTACCATTTTATTTCACCTGATTTCTTGTTCTCATGATTTCATCCTATTATGCATTAGCTGTGGATATTGGTACAATCTTGATCCCAAAATTGGTGTCAATCTCAAAAGCAAATGATGATTCGGATGCTTCGCTTGAGCCAATCAATTTTATAACCTTCATTACCTTTACTGCTTTTCCACCAATGCTTGCAGTACTGAGTGAAAAGTATACATCACATGCGGATTTTATTCTCAAAGAAATGTCTTTTGGGGTTGATGTTTCATGCATTGTGAGTATTACAGTCATGCCAGTTGAAACAAGGTGTTTGCACCTGGTTAGAAAATCAAGTATCTGTCCTGCGTCTGCATACATTGTCAAAAGTGATATTGAATCAATTATGACACAGTCAAAGTTCTTGGAATTACTGCTGATGTATCTACCAATTACTGGCAGTAGGTATGATGATTGTTTCTGCGACCATACTGCTCCGTATACATGTAGTGGAAGTATGGAAAACCGATTTTGTAAAAATGCTGTTGTAAAGTTAAAAGTAATAGTCTTCATCTTTTCGATATAGTCTTTTACTGTATTCTCTGTTACACACAGCACCTTCATCCTCGATGATAGCATGCCTTGGATGAATTGTGCCCCCAACGCACTCTTTCCGGTACCATGTTCTCCTTCGATCATCATCAAGCACGGAGTAGGAATTCCGCCTGCTAGTTGCCTGTCTACTTCTTCATTACCTGTCGGGACCGTCTTTATCATACTATCCTCACAGAACTTGTAGAAAGTACACCGTTGTCAGTTCCCACGTTCGCAGTCAATATGCTGAGTGGATTTGTTGGGTTTTGTAATTGCGCCTTGACATTTAGAGCCTCTTTTGGATCTAATATTCCTGGATGAATGAAGTCATTTGTTATGCTTTGAATGCACCAATGATCGGATGCAAGCAATGTACAGTTATTTGCATATTGTAAGACCTCTGTTAGAATGGGGGTGCCAGTAGTATTTGCCTGATATGTAACTATTACGTCAAACTTGTTGTAATTCCATAGTATGGTGTTTCCAGTATTGTTTACTGAAAAATTAACAGTACGACTACCGCTTATGTTTTGTAAATTTGAAAGATTGATGTTTGTATGCAAAATTGAATTAAGCGTGCTTGACATCTGTGCGGAAGATGTGCTCACCTTTGTAGTATCATCAAGTATTGCAGGAAATGACATCATGGCATATACTATGGTAAAGGTGACAATTCCGCCAGAAATTGCAATACTCAGTCCCACCGTATATCACCTAGCAGAATGTAGCGAAGTATTCATCGCTAACGCCGTTTGGTGTTGTTACTTGTAATTCGTATACGCTACTACATTGAATGGTGGATAAATTTGAAAGATTGATCTGTACGGTGTTTGCCTTGTCCCAACTAGTTACTGGACTTGAAAATACCCATGATGGAGATCCTGCATTGTACGGAATTCTCTGCATTGCACCAGTTTGTCCAAAATATACATCAATGTTCTGTGTATTGGTAATCGAATACGTCCCAACATTTTTCACCCATGCGCTTACGCTTGTAGATGTCGGATTCTGGGCGTAAATGATTTTGATGTTTGTCAATATGGTCTGTTTCTGGTTCTCAGTTGTCTGAGTAAAAGTAGACTGGAATGTACCTACCTTTGTCATAACTACTCCTGCAAGGCCAGCAGCTATGATGACAGATGCTATGATGAGAATTGCTTCAGTAAATACTGCCGAACCCATCTATTTCACCTTTGATTCCACTGTCACAAGTGAACCCTGTGACTTGCCTTGATTCATTATGAGTTTTGCATATGTCAAGTCTGCCTCCTTGTCTGCTATGCCCATGACTTTGCCAAACTTGTATAACATTATGAGTATCTCTTTGACTGATAATCCAGATTGGTCCATCAAATTGATGATGTTGTATATGACGCGTTCATCTTCTTGTCTGAGGCCCATCAACTTGCATTGTTCTATTAGAATGTCAATCGAGCTTCTGTCTACTGTTTGAAGAATTTCTTCTAGTATTGTAGTCGTTGTCATGAGTTTACCAAGAGTAAGACTGCCGTTGAACAATTGGGTAAATGGAATTGATTCCTGTAATTCTTGTTTTGGTTGAACTTCTTCTGTTTGTTTTGTGGCGGTTGTAGTAGGTAAACTGTTGTTTGTTGTTACGGTCTGACTAGTTTCTGATTGTTGGTCTGGATTGCTTGGCATAGAGTTTTCTGCATTGTTTACAAAATGTATTGATGGCTGTTCTGCATGAAGAGGAAGTGTTGGATCTGATAATCCTTTGATATCCATGGAATCAAAATATTTACGCATGAAGTTGAGGGGGTTTGCTATCTCTGTCTGAAATGCCTTGAGATCAGTTAGCGATGTTTCAAATGTCAGTGTCAGATCTTGAATTGTACTTCGGATTGAGTTGATTTCAACTCTTACATCACTTACAGCATCCTGCATTCTTGCCAACTCTCTTTGGAATGGATCCACAGCACGTGTTACCATGTCATTTAGAACATTTTCGTCAACCACTGGCTGTGTCATGGTGGGTGCAACCATCGTCTCACCCTGTGATGAAGGAGACGGCATGATTATGTCTGAAATTGTCCCTCCAGAGATGTTGTTTGTCATGATCATACCACTTTCTTGTTTTGGTACTTCAAAAGAAACATTTTCAATTGGGGACTCTGATTGCACTACTCCATGGTCAGAGCCTTGATCCGGCTGATTTGGCATTTTCTTTACCATGAATTTGGGAATGCCTACAAGTATTGCCGCAATGATCACAACTGGAATTACAAAATAGTATAACGATGTGGGAAAACTAAATAGATATTCTGGCAAAAGTTCGTAGAGAAATAAACCATAGCATGCAATTATACTGACTGTTGCAAATATTCGTGTTTTACTAGACAACCTTGTTATCAAAAAGAGTGGATTTGATGTGATGATCTTCAAATCACATTCTACCTATCCTAGGTCCACAGTTGTTGTTGTAATTGCTGGCACCTGTCTTTCCACAGTCAATGCAGAACCCGTTGGTACTATGACTTCTGCCTTGACGTTGTCTAGTTGTTTTGGTTGATCACCGTTCTTGTAAA